>JGI10211J14876_10000132_pt1 | contig 28522 bp, 73 predicted proteins | sample Etolagsediment_FD_14876 | JGI IMG/M metagenome (IMG submission 14876)
CGAAGCTCAGAAGGCCCACCAAATAGCTCAGTTTAAGGCACGTCAAGCCAATTGGGGTAAATGTGAGACGGTTCTTAAGGCAGAGCAAACACTGTTAGACATCCAAAAGGGGATTAATAATAGGAAAGAAGATGGCTTGTTATGACGGATATCAAAAGAATATTAGATTCGAATACAACAAATCACAGGGTAAAATCTATCTAGTTATATATACGGGTAATAGCCATGTCCTAGAGCGAATACCTTTAGACGAAACAAGATGGGAGAACCTTTTGGTAACTGCTAGAAAGGCAATTTCTAGTGCGGAAGAAAATAGGTGGGGAAAGACGGAATTAGTCATCAAGGCAGAAGAAGTACTCAAGGCTATTCAGATTGACTTAGAAGCAGAAGAAAGGGAGGGATAGTAAGTAGTAGATATGGCAATTAAGAGATGCGACTGCAAGAATACATGGCAGGACAAGAGATATGGACAAGGACTCAGGGTTCATAATCCAATGGCTCCTGGAGTCGGAGGAAAACAAGCATATCGATGTGCTGTATGTGGAAAAGTAAAGGAATAAAAGAGGAGTAAAGGAAAATGCAAGTATCGTTCAATATCAACAAGGTCTCAATAAGCACACTCATAGTTGTAGTGGTGTTTCTAGCGTGCTTCACAACGGCAGCTTATGCTAGTTACAACACGTTCAACACTAGCGGTTCTATGGTAGTAGACGAATCAAACTTCGTCATTACAGACTTGAACCGAGGTGACGGACCCCTAACTGATTTCGTTTTGACAGACATTTCTCCGAATGATGTAATGGAATTTAGTTTCGAGGTGGATAACAATTATGCAAACCCTATCGAAGTCCGTCTTACGTACACTCTAACGTATACGGGGGGAGCGATAGACGGATCGAATCTAGACGTATCGTGGAGAGAACCAGGTCCCGCAGGGTCAGTGTTCACAGATACGAGCGTAACATGTACCGTGGCGGATAATAGAGCAGAAGATTTTTACCTAGATGTTGTTGCTCCAAACGATGTGAAGCCAGGAACATACGATATTGAAATAAATGGTATGAGGGTCTAATATGCCTATTCATGTGTATCAGTGTAAATCGTGTGGAGCAATACTTGAGTTGAAAGAAGGATTCAATATTAGAACGGATCTCAATTGTCCTCAATGTGGATCTACGGAAGACATGACTTGTGTACCACAAACCTATACATTCAGTATTGATCCTACAAAATAGCTGAGTACCACTCAGGGAATGTTATATAACTGGGGGTAGAGTTACAATCTCTACCCCCTGACAGGCCCTTAAGTGAGGAGATAGTATGGAAGACGTATTTGTAACTAACTATCGTTTCGGTCTTTGTCTTGTACTAGATAGCTGTAAGGTACATATTCAATTTAAGGGGAAGAAGTATAAAACGCTTTGTGGAATCACAGAAGACAACGCTAGGGTATTTTTCAGAGCTGACAGTGGTAGTATCGAGATGATGGGTAATGTGATGTGCCCTCATTGTGTTAAGGCGTACAATGGCATTTCTGACAAAGCGGGGTACAGGGGATGAGCGTATATCACCAGGTTTGCAACTACATCTATACGTTTGATTGCAGCTGGTGTAAGAACTTAAAAGACTGTGATGTATGTGAGCTAGGATTTGATAGCGCTGTTTTGTTAGAAAGTAATCCAATAGTTCTGACATGTCACGATTATGACGTGCTTGACTCAAAAAGAGGAAAGCCGTATAATATAGGTAGGAAGAGTAGCTACAGAAATAGGTCCAGCTGTAAGAAGCATAGGACAACCTAAGAAGGGTTACTTCAGACGCTACCGAAGAAAAGAAAGGAATTTAATATGACAAAACCTGTGGGAGGGTCCTGTGTGGGAGATGTATACTCTTCTTGCAGTATCGACGAGGTAAGAGAAGACCAAGAAAAGCATGAGAATGCATCAACCTTCCGACGTGTATTTCTAACCACACTAGTTCTTATTTCAGTAAACCAATGCTGTGATTCTGGCTGGTTCTTAGCAGGCAGATTTACAGATGTACATCTTTGGATGGTAGAGATAGGAATACTATTTTGGTCCGTTATTGGGGCTCTTATTCTTGAGAAATGGATGCACAAATTTATCCACAATGTAGTAGGTGGAAAAAGGGACGATTAGACTATCGTACCCAACTTTTGACTAATATTCATTCTATGTTCACACTTTGTTTCCATGAATTTTAACACTTCCATGCTATACTATTAATTGTAGGGGATTTAAGTCTATCGGACATGGTTATGTAGTAGGATATAGGACTAGGACTACATCAGCAGCAGGGGGGATATTAGTAAATGGTAGAATCTATGGAGCGGAAGTCTTCAGTACATCAGATACCGAATGTCACCCAGGTTGGTATTTATGGCCCACACTAGAAGCCGCTAAAAAATTCTCCGGGAATGTAGAATATGTAAAGGTAAAAACAAAGAAGACAGCAGTACACAAAACAGGCTCTAAATGGCGTGCACAGTGGATTGAAATATTAGGTAATGTTTGCTAAACATACGGAGAGGTTATGGAGGAATAGACATGGATAAAATATTATCAGCAATGGCATTCTTGGTCTTATCAACTATCTTGGAGATAAGAAATATTGTTTAAAAGGAAAAAGATAAAGGATGTATAATGAGATATTACAAAGAGAAAAAGGAAGAATGCCTAGAACTTACCGGGATTACTTGTGACGTTTGTGGTAATCACTACCCTGTAGAAGATTGGGCTGAAATACAGGCGTTCTATTGTTTTGAGTACCACGGGTGTTATGGATCTGATGAGGATGAATGGGGAGATGGTATTACATGGCAAAGTGATCAATGCCAGCACTGTTTAGCGAAAATAATGAAACCCTATTCTCGTAAGGTAATTGGAACTTACATGACAAAGATAGTCAAAGAAGAACCTGTTCCTGTGGTTGAAAACATACAGATCTCGTATGAATCAAAAGGTAAGGATAATCCAAATCCATAACACAAGGATATCTTGAAAATGAAAGTATTTATAGTTAGCGATACCCACTTTGCTCATCGAAATATGATTAAATATACTCACAGACCAGAGGGGTTTGACGAGCTAATTGTTGATAACTGGAACAAGTTAGTAGACAACGAAGACCTAGTAATCCATTTAGGAGATGTCTGTTTAGCCGGTAGTAGACTTTGGGACCACTTTGTAGGTAGGCTGAAAGGAAGAAAGATCTTAGTAAGAGGAAATCATGATTCAAAGAGCTATAAGAGGTATATGGAGATTGGATTTGACTTTGTTTGTGATTCGTTTTCGTGGACCATTTATGGAAAGAGAGTCTTATTTACACATATTCCAGTAATACCGTTGACAGAGGGATACGATGTAAACGTTCATGGACACGTACACACAAGAAAAGATTATAAGGAGAGCGAACAGAATAGGTTATTTTCTCTTGAGGATATGGGATATAGACCTGTTCTTCTAAAAACTTTTCTAGAAAGGAACATAAAATGAGTGCCTTTGTTAATAATTCTAGACGACAAGCTAAATTAGAATGTAGGGAAATGGGACATGAAATGTCTAGATGGAATCATAAGGGTCCATCAAAATCGGAAGCATACTGTAAAAAGTGCGGATCATTACTATATCAAATATATGGGGATAAAACCGTAATAACAGGAGGTACTGCATACGCTAATTTTTGTTCGTTGAACGATAACCCGGAGGAATGGTAATGGCAATAAGAGTTAAGTTTGTTCCATATGGAGAACATGCTAAGGTCAAAATTGTTGGAGACGGCCAGGACATGGACGTGGTATCAGTTACCCACGGAGAGGATTTTAGGGTTAAGAGGGTGCAGGAGGGAGAAGTATTTAAGGTTAGGCTACTTCCAGATAAAGGTGAGAGTAAGCAGATAACAAAGAAACCTGACAGGAAGAAATCTGATTCCAAACTTAATACTCTTATTTCCTATACGTATAATGGTAGTGTACCTGATCTTAGCCAAGTTAGAGTATTTAGGCCAATAACGGAAAAGCTATGGAAGAACGAGAAATAATAATAGAATTCTATGAAGAACTTGGTGGATGTACGATACAGCTAGGAGAAGAAATAGCCTTTATGAAGACAGAGAATATGAAGAAATGGCTACAACAGGCGGAAAGTTATGTTAGAGGTTGGGAGAATGTAGTCAATGTAAGGAACTTCGTAGAGGAGATAGCTGAATCAAAAAGGAAGAAGCAATGGGATGCTGTTATGAAAGAGGCTGAAACTTTCGATGAGGAGGTGTTAAATGGACAAGACTAAGGTAATTAAGATAGTGGGGGAACTTCGAGGAATGCAGGCAAAGGCAATACAGCATAGCAGTCAAGCATCTAGCAACGGAGATAGAGATGCGAGCCTAGTTGCTAAGGGTAGAGGAGATGCTTATGCTCATGTTGCAGGAAAAATAGAGGATTTACTGGAGGAGTCTCGTGGAGAAGATCAAGAAGTGGAACGGACAGATCAAGTGGTCTGGAAGTTGGGTTGATTATTTTGGGAATGAATCAATTCTAGAGCGACCATTTGAAGATCCTGTAGATGGAAGAGTAAAGATATTGTATTGCTATCGTAGAGATCCTTCTCATTGGAGATTTAGTTTCTACGACGACAGTTCATGGAAAGAATGCAATGAAGTTGAGCTATTTGACGGAATGTATTCTGGAATGTCGATAAGGGAAACTCACGAATCAGCAGAAAGACAGCTAAAACTTTATTTCTGTCATATGTTAGGAGTATACTATCATGAGATTAGTGAAAACAAAGAGGTGTCCGAATTGCGAATCAGACGAAGTGGTTACTCTTTCTTCTTCGTCTGGAAAAACGACTTTTACAATTTGTGTAGGATGCGAATACGTTGGATCACCAGAAAAGTTTCGTTCTGGGGTAAGAAAAGAGGCTAGTATATGGTGGAGAAATCACGGATTTGTTACTCATTTGGCCGTGATAGGGTTTGTTCTAGTTATAGTAATAATGTTATCTACCCTTATATCCGCAAGAGTCAACGCATTTTCAAGCGACAAAGAACTAGAAGCATTTCTGGAGGGTTCTCGCGTTGATGAGCAACCCTATGATATAGAAAGTCAGTCTTGCGTAGACTATACTAGACAATTGGCTCTAGAGGCGCTAGGAGAGGGGAATGTGATCATTCCTACTCCATGTTATGATAGTGGAGAAGGCCATGTTATGGGAATAGCATTTGTTGGTAATAAGCTTGTGTGGATTGAGCCACAGCTAGACACTTACTGGGAGGTATTTTAATGACTAATACAGTGGTTTTTAAGTGTACAAAATGTGGTCTAGTATTTGCTGCTGTGGATACTGGTAATAGTTTTGATGAATGTCCAGATCCAACTTGTTGTGGAAGATCTGAGTTAATTAGGACATAGAGGTAGGAGGTATTTTGAGTAAAGTAGCTATAAAAGAACCAAAGGTATCAAAGGAAACAAAGTAGGTAATCAAGCAGGCAGAAGTACAGCTTGAGATTGTAGAGAAATTCCAAATAACCTGTAATGATGATTGTGAACAAGCTAAGTATATTCTAAAGGATATAAAACGTAGAAAGAAAGAGCTTGTAGAGGTCCGTAAGAGCCTTACACAACCTATTGACCAAGCAAAGAAGGGTATTATGGACCTATTTAGACCTGCTGAAGAAAAGTTAGCTAAGTCTGAGGAGTTAATCAAGAATGGACTTATTGACTACGAGGATGAACTAGAACGACAAGAGGAAGCTAGAAAGGCAGAACTTTTGGAGTCTGGAGAGGAAGAAGACGAGGAAGAGCAAGCAAAGATAGAAGCTCCAAAGGTAAAGGGTGTATCAACGAAGAAGATTTGGAAGTATCGAATCACAGATGTTAATTTGATACCAAGAGAATGTATGATTCCAAACGAAGTAATGCTAGGAGAACTTGCTAGGACTACGAAGGGTACAATTGAGATATCTAGAATTGAGTTTTACGAAGAAAAGGTTATAGCTAGTGAATCGTCATAGGAGATAATTGAATGGCAGAAGAAAAACAAGATGGTTGGATATTAGGAAACTCCTTAGCTAGGAAAGAGCAGGAAAAGCTTGATAGACTTGTTTATACCCTGCGTGAACTAGAATCAGGTCTAAACGAATTGAGCAAGGCTCTTAAATCTCTAGTAGAAACAGATGGGGTGTAGGAATCATGAACAGACTATTGACGGATGAAGAGAGGCGCGAACATATGCCTTCATTGTTTGACTGTCTCGAAGCCCAAGATGCCAAGTCTTACAAGGCTGGACGATTGGATATGGCAGAAGAGATTGCAGATCGGTTAGACAAACAAGCAAACGAATATGCTCATGCTACAACAGGAATTAATCCAACAGAGTGGAATTACGCGGTAGCTTTAGCTAGGGAATCACAAAAATTAAGACAAGCTATGGGATTGGAGGAATGATGGGATGTGATTATTATGCAGATGAGAATGGGAACTTTACCTTGGAGATATTTGACTACCTGGCTGAAACTAAATTAGGTAGAGACCTACCACTTGGTGTAATTAGAGTAACAGGTTTGGAACCGTTTCACAAACTTTCTAAATCTATAAAAGAAGGTGAATCGAGATAATGGATATGAAATTTAGAGTACAAGCAGACGCTTACTACTACGCAGAGGACATTGATGATGCGTTGAAGTTATTGGCAAAGCAGCTTTTGCAGATGTCTCAAGGCAATAATAATGATGAGCCGTTATTTACTAGTGGTAATTTTATGGTTAGTAAAGTAGAGGGGGTTGATCTATGAATGAGGTAGTTTATGTAGTCTTTGTAGAGGATCGACACACAGATGTTGACGTAAAGATATATAGATCGTTTGATAATGCTGCATACTTTTGTTTGTGTTACCTAGCTAAGATGGCAGTCTACTACGGTTTGGATCGTGTCTTAGAAAGCATAGAGGAGAACGCCGACATAGAGAATTTCTGGACGTACTCTTATGAGGGAGATTGCATTTGGATTACTGAGAGGGAGTTATTATGAACTACGAAACATATTTGAATTACAAGATAACACTTTGCAGATGTTCTAGCGGCAAGGTATAAGGTGTAACATGATGTACTATGTAGGAACAATTCATGTAGAGTTAGCAAGTAGAGAAGTAAACACTGAGACTAATAACTATATTGATGACGTAATTATTGAGGAGATGGGAAAATTAAGGGACGAGGTAGATAAGCGTCTTACAGAAAAGGGAATTGATTGCACAGTAACGGAGGTGTATTAACATGCCATATATACCACAAGCAGATAGAGAAAGAGCAAGAAGGAATCCAAGGTCAAACGGAGAGCTTAACTATGCCATAACGTGTGTTATTCTAGAGGAACAAGAAAAACACGGTCTTAGATACGCTACTGCTAATGCAATATATGATGACTTAGAAACCATAAGGGATTACTGCGAATCAGAGTATATGTTAGCCACAAGGAATTATAACTATCCTACTATGGCTTCAGAGATAGCATCATTACTTACAGAGTTTGGTAAGGAAAGACGAGGAACAATGTCTTGTCTTATGCGAGAATACTATCGAAGGGTTGTAGCAAAATTAGAGGATTTCAAATGTGGGGTAAATGGAGATGTGTACCCAGAGGTAATACTATGAAAAGAGAAAGTAAACAACAACTTGCAAAACTAGCTAATAAACCAAATAGAAGGTTTGGATCTGGCGACTACACAATGAGTCCAGAGGACCAAACAATTACAATTGAAAGGTTAATGAAGAAAGCTTTTGAACATAACTCTAGAATAAATGTATGTGCTATTTGTGGTGTTCCTGGAGGAACTTTATTAGCAAAGGGAAAGAAGCCAAACAGGATATATGTTCACCTGGAAAAAAGTTGCCAAGAAGCCTTTGATGCAATGCAGATTGGATTGACTAAGCCCACTAAAGTATCCAAGAAGGTATCTAGTAAAACTTAATTGGAGTAGGGTAATTGGTAAAGATTATTAGACCAAGAAATTCTAAATACGAGAAAAGGAAAGGAAAGTCGTATAGGATTAAGCTTTGGATTAAGCGTAACTGGATGTTGCTTTGGACCAACCTATTGTTAACATTGATTCTTATATGGTTAATAAACAATGTTTGATTTACTGTACATGGTAGGAAGCTGTCTAATATGGTTTGGAGCATTAGCCCAAATATATCGCATATTAAATAGGAAAAGAAGCAATGACATATCGTTTCACTACATAGGATGTCTATTAATAGCGCATCTTATTATGTTACCAAGAGCGTTGGATAGTGATTATTGGGTATGGACAGTATCAAGGATAGTATCAGCGATTTTAGTGTTCACTCTGTTGATGATGGTGTTTTACTATAGGGAGGAAAGGAATGTGTGGAACCATAAAATAGAATGTCCTGAATGCTGTTGGTGTTTCAACATTGGAAAAGAGGGGTGCGAAGAAAGAGTCAGGATATGTCCTGAATGCGGATTCAAATGGAGGGACGACTAATGAATATGTTGGTGTTTGCCCTAGCATGGATCGCAGTGTGGTTTGTTGGATCAGCTGTAATAAGGTACATTAAATACAGGGGCGATACAGACGATAATATACCAGAGGTAGATTTTAGATTTATCTATGTTCAGGATGACGAAAATAAAAAAGAAGTAATTTTGCAGATAGGTAATAAAGCAAAGGTAAAGATGAGCTACCAAGAATGGATAATGTATGTTGCTCAAGTAGAGTTATGGTCAGCTAACAAGATTAAGACTTGGGGTGGATTTACCTATGGACCAAACGGAGAGGCTGAAGGAAGTAACTCAGACGATCAATTGACCTTGAAAGGAAAGAAGACATGGCAATTATAGATAATATACCATTTCTAAAACTGGTCTTTGAATACGTTTCTTTTTGCAAGAAGTGTAAACATCGCAATATATGCAAATACGTAGAAACCACAGAGAAATTCATGCTAAAGAAACCCGTTCAGGATGAAAAGGTAAAGCCAGGATTACCGCTAAGGAAGAGTTACTACTGCGTAAAGAGAGGTACGTAATAATGTTGTTTAGATATTTAGGAAGAGCCCTAAATCCGAGACATACTACTTCAGAACTTGGGTATTGCTTTGGGTGTAAACATGCTTCAATCTGCAAGAATAAAGAAGCTGTGGAAGAGGCTTACAATGAGGCAAGGAAGGAAGTACCTCCATATCCTATATCTATGAGGCTGTATTGCGAAGATAGAGAATCGTCATTTACATGTAGGACATACTAATGCCTTGGAATCATAGAATACTACGACATACCTGTAATCGTGGAAACGAAGAGATTGAATGGTTCGCCATTCACGAGGTTTATTACGACGATGAAGGAAAGCCAGACATGTGTACTCTTGATCCCGCGTATCCCTATGGAGAAACCACAGAGGAGCTAGAAAAAGATATGGAATATTTTTCTCAGGCGTTCAAGGCTCCAGTTTTGGATTTTGCTGACTTTTAGGTGATAGGTATGAAAGACAGAAAACACCATAACAATAAAGGATTTCGACAAATACAAAGAGGTAGGACAGTTAATCAAATTAAACGTATAGCATCTAGACTACGAATTAGATATGATAAGTATGGTAAGAGGAGGAACTATGAGTAAGAAGATGGGTGAATGTGTTCTAGAAGGGTGTACAAATGTGATTAGGTACTTTGCCTTTCACAAAGACGGGATCATAGCTTTACCTCTATGCAAGGAGCATGCGGTTACATTGCTAAGAGAACAAAAGAGAAAGTTTGGACTTCAGGGACAATTGAGAGTTGCGGAACCAAAGGAAGAATATGATGATTATCCGGCCATAATTGAAAGCCAAATGATAATGTGGAACACCATTGAAGAAGAGGATGAATAAATGAAACTGCTGACTCTAAGCTGTGAAGTATACGATGACGAAACATTCGATTGGATAAAGTCATCTGTTCACGGTGATTTGGTAAACACAATAGAAATCCTATTGGATACTGGACATGCTACCATAGTTGACGCTCAGTTGGAGGACTAATGATAGCCAAGACGTGGAAGAATAAGCTAGGAAAGAGACGATTTGAGCTTAACTTTTACTTTGGACATATTCATGTAGGCTATTGGAACCTGCATAGCATGAGAAGCTTTAGCCTATTTATAGCGTTCTATAAGAGGGAGTAAGTAATTGTGTGGGAAACGATAAGAAAAGGTAGCTGGGAAAAATATGGATTATGCATTATAAGACCAGATCTGCTTATTCCACTGAAATTTGAAGAGGCAATAAAAAATCATGATTTAATAGCGGATTATCTTGACAAAAATCCTGATGTAGAATGGAAAGATAAGTTTGGATTTATACGTTATTATGAAATATTAAAAATGGCTGAAGAGGTAGTATAGTAAAGCGAGGTAAGTAATGAATAAATACGAAGCAGTCATGCTAAAAGAGTGTATTTAGTCTATTCGTAACATTTTACAAGAGAGGAGTTGTAAATGAATAATAAGGATTTCCCACTAGCGATAATAGGATACCTAGTTATAATGGTGATTGTCATTTGGGTAGTGTATGGCGGAGTATGTAGCAAGATGGTATCTAGAGGAGTTATTTAGTGAGTGATAAAAAGATAATTCCAAATCCAGGAAGTGACGAAGCAATCAAGAAAGGTTGCTGTTGTGCCATTCTTGATAATGGTCATGGTCAAGGATTTATGATAGACGGAAAGCTTTGCTTTTGGATGAATGAGGAATGCCCGTTGCATGGACAGGGAGAATGAACAACAGAAAAGAAGTAGAACTAAAACCAGGAGATATTGTTCTTGTACATAATCGAGGTTTAGCGGCTAGGATAATTCAGCTATTGACATGGAGCAGATGGAATCATGCTGCAATGATCTTTTCCAAGACGGCTAGAGGAAATCGCTATGTCATAGTTGAGTCAGAAAGAAAAGGTGTTATAGCAAGGGTTCTGAAGTCGAAGTATCGAATGAGGGATATCATGATCCTTAGAGATCCAACCCTTGACGATGATATTAGATGGTCCGTAGCAATGGCAGGACTTGAAATGGAAGGACGACCATATGACTTTCTTCTTCCATTGCGATTGATTAAAAGATTTGGATTTAGGTATTCTATAAAGGTTTTGTATGATGTAGCTAGACACCATTCAACATCTAGAGTTCCACACATAAGGAATAGATGGGTTGTGTGCAGCGAAATGATTCAAGAGGCATATCATGAAGCAGGAGTAATTTTGATTCCTGATGACCAACTTTTGGTTCCAGGAAGAATTGAAAAGCTGGGGTTTTTAGAAATTATATGGAAAGGGAGGAATGTACCATGATGAAACCGGGAAAGATGGATGCACCAGTCGAATGGTTGCTGACAGACGAAGAGAAGATGAATGTAATAAACGCTTGTTCTGAGATATGTCAAGAGCAGAACCTAGCAGGTGAAACCGAAGAGGATACCCAAGCTCTTTGGGTTATGGTAATGACTCAAACCATGGTTCAATGCCAATGTGAAAAGGTCTATGGTATGCTAGGAGTTGAGGTCAACAAGCTTTATCCAAACACAGAAAGCCGGAAGGAGCTTGTCAGAAGTACCGTAGAGAAGGCCAAAGCGGGAATTGTAGAGTATCTTCTTGAGAAGGCTTGGCTTGCAGAAGAAGCTAGTGATTTTGCAGTAGCTAAGGCATTCAAAGAAGCCGCCAACGAATTCGTGCAAGAGGAGGTATAGAATGGATGATATAGAGAAAGCAGCACTAATTGCGAGACTGAGGGAAGAGTTTCCATACGGAGCCCCTGAATTCATGGATATTACTCTAGACGAACTAGAGCTTCACAGCAACAAGAACCATGATTATGCAGGTGGAGGACATCCGTTGGGTAACTTCTATCGAGTCTCACGATTACTTGGCATGTATCCAGGACTAAACTTGAGTGATCCTATGATTATTGCATTGGTTTATATGCTCAAGCAATTGGATGCTGTGCTGTGGCTAAAATGCCAAGGAAGTGAAGCAAAGGTCGAGGGTGTAGACGAGAGATTGGGAGATATTCATGTCTATGCCAAGATATGTAGGGTAATAGAACAGGTAGCCAAGAAGGAAGCTATTCTTAGTGAACAATGCCCTATAAGCATGGAGAATCCAGTTGAAGAGTTTGATACCATACCGGGGGATGTTATAACTGCCGTGGGTGACTTGGTTGAACTACTTGATGAAGATGGCAACTGGAAGAATTGAAATGGAGGTCAACGTGAGCATACTCAATAAGATATTTGGTAAGGAGAAGTCAGATAGATCCATGACGGTCTACGTAGCTGGTCCATTAACTACTAGCCGAAATGGAAAGCTAGTTAGTAGAAAGCAGCGAGAGAGAAATGTTGAGAAGGCTATGCAGGCTGGATTAGAGGTAATACAAAAGGGTCATTGGCCGTTTATTCCTCATCTAAACTACTATTTCTCAGAGTACATTGATGAGAGCTTGGATGTAAGGGATTACATGGAATGGGATTTTGCATTTCTTGATAAGTGTGATGCAATGCTTTATCTTGGTCCGTCTGCTGGTGCTGACGAAGAGCTTGAGCGATCAAAAAATGCTGGAAGAAAGATATACTATGACGTAAGGGATATTCCAGAGTACGAGAAAGAATAGCCTTTTCCGTGTAGGCTATATTCATTTCGTTCAGGGGGGGTCTGTGTTTTCGTTTCAACAGGCTCCCCTACTCCTATTTTTATTATAAATTCATTTTCATTCACCATTTTGTTTCCGTTTGGTTACCTGTTTTGTAACCTTTCTCTGGTATACTGTAGGTATGAAAGATAAAGAGGAGGTTGAAATGACCAACGACCTTAACGAAAGACCCACGAATCAATGCCGATGCTGCGATAACTTCGAAAGCAAGGAAAACGAGATTTCTACAGGAATATACAAATGCTCTATCTGTGGAGCCATCTACGGAATGTGCTATCTTGGACAGTCATACGAGTTTGTTCTCCCCTATATGACTGAAGATGACGTTCCTCCAGAAGAGACATCGTACTACGATTTTACATGCATCGGTTCCAAGGGAGTTACCAGAAGACACGGCTGGTATCAACCATCTACTAGACTGATCGTACAGGTTGGCTAGACATTCAAGGATAGTCCTAACACTGGATTATCCTAGACTGTCAAGCGAAAGGAGAACCACGATGATAAGAGGTAGGAAGTGCGACACACTCATAGAAGCCAGGAATCTTCAGGCTGAACTTAATGGTCCATATCGGGACAGCAACAGAATATTCAAATTTCGCAAATCCCATCCCAAGAGCAAATATAGGTATTGGGTTGGGGATTACATGGAATGGATAAACGGATTCCATATGTAGAGTAGGTTGAAATGGAGATCTGCAAATACGCTAAATATAACGAGGAAAGACAGCTTTGGTTTTGCTCTGGATGTGGTCTACCTTTAGGAGGGGTTCCTTGTTCTTCTGAAGAATATGATAAAGAATGTGGTGAGAAGTAGGAATAATTATGAAAACAACTAAGTATGAGCCATATGATAATGTTGATGATGTAGTTGGTGTTACGCCAAGAGGAAATTGGACGGATGGTGAGTGTTACTATGTGAGTATAGTTGAAGGTGAACGGTTTGCGCTAGCTGTTGGACCATTTCAGACTCACCAAGAAGCATTAGATATGGTCAGCAGTGCTAGGGACATAGGTAGAGAGTTAGATCCAAAGAGCCACTTCTATAGCTGGGGTACATGCAAAATGGCACATGGCCACAGAGAAGGTGTGCTGAATGCTTATCTATCTTAACATGCCAACGCTTACTTTCTAGATTACCGTCTAGCGGGTTAGCGTAGGAAAGATAGCTACAAGGAGGTTGTAATGGAGAAATACTATCTAAAATCAGCGTGGCAAGATCATTGGGAAGAAGTAACCCAAGAGCAGTTTATTCAGGCAGAACGAGCAGCAGGTTTTTATCCTAAACATGGATGCGGTTCTGTAGCTACTGCTGGGTTCAGCGGAGGTTCTGTTATGGGTATGGTTGTGTATGGAAAACCTAGTAATTCACGGAACAGTTAATTGTAGGAGGAATTATGCATAGAATACTTTACGGTGTTATAATTTTGGCCGGAGCTGCAAGCATGTACTTCATGCTGAAACTAATCCTAAGTTTTATGTGCTTGCCAATGTTTCGTATATAGAAAGAGATACGAAACGAAGAAGCTATGTATGCATAACGGTCCAATGTATCTAGAGCTTGTCAATTCCGGTTGGAAAGAGGATAGAGCTATAAATCACAATGGAGAAAAGTACGCGATAATGGAAAAATAGGTATTATCTTTCACCCAATATTCTCTATTTTGTAACCCGGACTTTAACCTTAGCGTAGTATGATGTATCTAGATAAGAAATAGAGGAGGTAGGATAATGATTAAAGTAGAGCAGATTTCAATAATAAGAAGAATCCATGAACTTAAGCCCTGCCTAGATGTAATACCTAAGTCAAAGGAAGATAGGGCTAAGAACGAGAGAGATATCAATGAGTATAGGTACTTGCTTAATAAGCTTACCGATCTAACAAAGAAAGCGGGGAGATAATGGATATCAGTAATGATTACATTGAAATGTGTCGTTATCCTGATATACAAAAACAATGGGATCAAAGAAACGGTGATTTCTTTTGGAGACAAGGTGAATTATGTTTATTACATAAACACAAGACAGTTCAATACGGTAGCGAGAATCCTTGGTTAAAACCAAGCGGTATTCAAATATCAGACGGTTGGGAAATAGAAGTAGACCATAAATCAATTTGGCTACCTCTACAGGACCAATTGCAGGATATGGTTGATTGGAAGAAGTACGATATATCAATATCGTATTATTCAATGCCATGGGTTTTTGAGTGGAGAGGTAATCAGCCAAAGGTTTATGGTGTTAATGGTAACTCGATGGAACAACTGTGGTTGTTATTTGTCATGAAGGAGCGTTACAATAAAGAATGGACAGGATAGGGGTGGGTAGATGTTCGAGACGAATGAGTTTTGGACTAGATACTTTGTGGGGATGATATTTACATACGGTAGCTATTTCGTATTGAGGAGGAAGTAGTGTGGTATAAAATAAGCAAGAGACGCGGAGGTGAATAATGAGTGCAGATAACAGAATGATAGTCCAGAAGATCGGTTATAAATGGCACACATGGATGCAAATGGGTGATATGAACCAAGAGCCAGGAGGATACTTTCACAGAGAATTTGATACACGCGATGAGGCTATTGACTATGCTTCAGATGTATGCCAGTAGGAAGTTGTGGAATATGGGATGCATGTCTATTCAGAACCAACTCCTATACAAGTCGAAGTAGGAGGGATGAACCTTGACGATTTGTTGATAACAGAAGAAGACGTAATCGCAGGAAATATACATGACTACAACGAATTAATCGTAGCCCAGCGGGATAAGACAGTTAGGGGTATTGTGAAGTGGTTACAGGAGAGGACTTATGGATATGCTGGTTGGGTTGAGTTAACTTACAAGACTATCTATGAAGACGATGAATGGGAAGAACTACAACGAGTAGCAGGATTGGAGAATAAGTAATGGGAAACATATTGAATATCTATCAGTGCGATATATGCGGTAAGTATTTTCTAGTCCAGGGAGAGAACAATACACGATGTTGCGTTATTCATAGTCCTGGAAGCTGCTGTCACTACAATGAGAAAGAACTGACTATAGCACAAATAAATAGAATAGAAAATATAGTGGAAGTAGAGGAATAATGAACACAATAATAAGAATAGTTCTGCTTTCATCTGGAATTATATTAGCTGCGATTGGTGTCGATGAAAATTGTATAGCATATCTTATTGTAGGCGGAATATGTATAGGTATATATGTTCCGTCTGGTGGAAATGGAGAATAAATAATGAAACTACCAGGACTCAGTTTAGAAGAAACTGAATATCTTATCCCCCACGGAAGTATCCTTACAGGATATGTAGGAAGTATGTCTCATGGAACCTATATCCCCCATACGGAAGATGAGGGTATTGATGACAAGGACATTATGACCATTTATGTTAGTCCATTAACCAACTATATTGGTGTATGCAACTATGGAAAGAAGGATAGAGGAACCATTCAAAGGGATTACAACGAATGGGATTCCGTAGCCTACGACATTAGGAAGTATGTCCACCTTCTTCTAAAAGGCAATCCAAATGTCAATGCTTTGCTGTGGCTTAGAGAGAGTAACCTACCACGGGGCAAGCCCCGTGGCTTTTGAAAGAAAGCCACAGGTTACCAGACACTAACCGGAGGAAAAATGTTAGAAACGATAGGAAAGAAATTAGGTACCAAGCTATGCCGCCTCAGTGGCTTGCTCTACGGATGCAATCTAAACAGTTCTGAAGTGGTGAGGGACAGTGATTGTATCGTTAAACCTTTCCATATCTGTCGAGAGGAAGTCGGATTTTCCAAGTACTCCGAGCTTGGAAATACGCATAATCCTAATACACAAGGAGGCTTAAAGCCATGTATGTGTATGTAATCAATAAGAACGGAAATCCTTTGATGCCCTGTAAGCCTACTAAAGCAAAACATTTGCTTAAAGCAGGTAAAGCAAAGGTAATTAAACGGACCCCATTCACAATCAAACTATTATGGGATTGTGAAGAAAACACACAGGAAGTCGTTGCTGGTATGGACACAGGCAGCAAAACGATTGGTTGTGCTGCTACTGCAAACGGCAAAGTAGCTTATCAATCAGAAGTTCAGGTCAGACAAGATGTTTCAAAGAAGATGGAACAAAGAAAAATGTATCGCAGAAACAGAAGGGGGAGGAAAACAAGGCATAGAAAGGCACGTTGGGAGAACAGAGCTTCTATGCGAAAAAATGGAAGGCTTGCACCAAGCATTAAATCAAAAGTTGATTCTCATCTGAGGGAAAAGAAGTTTGTTGAATCAATATTGCCTGTAACCATTTGGAAAGTGGAAACAGCAAGTTTTGATATTCATAAAATATCCAACCCTGAAGTTGGTAGGTGGGATTACCAGAAAGGCAATCAAAAAGGATTCTATAATGTAAAAGCCTATGTTTTGCATCGTGATGGATATCAATGCCAGAAATGCAAAACCAAGAAAGGTAAGTTGCACGTTCATCATATTGTTTTTAGAAGTAATGGAGGAACAGATACTCCAAGCAATTTAATTACTTTATGTGAAGGTTGCCATGATAAGTTGCACAACGGAGAGTTTCAAATTAGAGGTGTAAGAAGTAAAACAAAACATGCTACTGAAGTTGGGATTGTGAAGTCTCAATTAAAAAAGCAGTTTGGTGCTTTTGAAGAAACATTTGGATATGAGACTAAGTTCAAGAGAGAACAAATCTTACAATTACCCAAGTCTCATAATTTTGACGCTGTAGCAATATGCTGTGAGGAAGGTGAAGTCGTCAGTTTGTCTGATAGCGTTTATTTCAAGAAGCATGTTGCTAAAGGTGATTATCGGCAAACTAAAGGCAGTAGAAGTGAAAAGAAAATCCCAACTGGCAAACTGTTTGGGTTGAGGAAGTTTGATTACATTCAAACCCCAAAGGGTATTGGATTTGTCAAGGGTAAAAGAAGTACAGGTTTTTTTGCTATATCAGACTTGGAAGGCAATACAATAAGTCCTTCAGTAAATGTAAAGAAAGATTGCACAAGGTTAAAAGCAAGAACAACAACTTTAACAGAAAGGAGGGGCACATTCCTCCACGGGGCAAGCCCCGTGGTTTCCTGTGCCTAATTTTTATGACTATGTGCATATTCATCCCTATGGTCAACGGCTAATTGATAGTCGAATGATATTCGTTTCTAAGCAAGCCTATCATGCCTTTTGTGGGTATGCTTACGGTCAAAGCAAGAGGATGGAGCATTATAAGTTCGAGGGGTATCAAGGAAAGAAGAGGAAGTATCTTGTAGATAAGTTCGGCTTCGACGTAAAGAATGCTGCTCATCTGGTTAGGATCATGCGAATGTGCGTTGAATTTCTACATGAGGGAGAATTTCATGTCTTCCGTGACGATGCTGAACTTCTCAAGAACATCAAGAGAGGAGAATGGTCCTTAGAACAAGTCAAGGAAGAAGCTGAAAGACTTTTCAAGAGAGCTGAGGATGCTTACGATAGAAGTCCGTTGGCCAGCACATCCTGATTATGATGCTGCTGAAAGTCTAGTGATGGACATCATTTCAGATTATCATAAGATAGGTAGGAGAAGTTGAATGAACATTTTCTTAGCGTGTCCAGTAAGAAACGTAGATGAGAAGTTTCGCCTAGGTATCGAAGCAGAGATAGCACACCTTGAGTCACACGGACACACAGTTCACTACCCTCCACGAGATACAAACCAAAATGACAGTTCTGGTCTTAGGATTTGTTTGGATAACTGTCAGGCAATAAGGGATGCGGATGTTGTCTATGTTGCTTGGGATGGACAGTCTCAAGGAGTATTGTTTGACCTTGGTATGGCCTTTGCTATGGGTAAGGCTGTAAGGGTTCTGGGTGATTTCATGCCGGAAGCTACGGACGGAAAATCATTCCAGAATATGGTCTACAAGCTAGAGAGGTACACTAAGAAAGGAGTAGTATGAAGTATTTCACAAGGATCAAGGACCTATTGATCGGAGTGTAGCTCAGTCCGGTTTAGAGCACCTAGCCTGGGACCAGGGGGTCGTAGGTTCGAATCCTACCACTCCGACCATTTGTCAGCGCGGTAGTGTAATGGCAACACGGTGGGTTGTGGCCCCGCCATTCTAGGTTCGAATCCTAGCCCGCTGACCAATAAGGAGAAAACAATGATGCATGAATGTCCTAAGTGTGGACTGACTACTGTAACATACGACAGTAGACTAAGAAAAGTGTATTGTATTAGAAGAGACTGTGACTTTCGGTTAAGGGTTAAACCTGCTCCCCAACTCCCTTCTCTGGATAGCTATATTGCAGCTCACCTTGATTCTATCATTGCCGAGATTAGGCTTTATGAATGCGGACATTGGATTTAGCTAAATATTCATAAACGTATACCATCAGTTCTCGCTTTGTTTACCAGGATATTAACTTTGTTGGTATATAATAGTAGTATAGAAAAAGATGGGGAAAACTTATGGAAACTGCTGAATATACTAAACACCTGGAATTAGCTCTAATAGATGTAGCTGGAAATCTACCTTGGTATGATATACAATATGCTACTGGATTAAGCGAAAAACGATGTAAGGAAATTGAAGATATAATTCAGTCTGAGGTATATCCTAGGTACAAAAATAAACACAGCATCTAAGTCTGAGAAAGGAATAACGCTACTCCGATAATCAGACAATAGCTAACAGGCTAACACTAGTTCCTAGACAACCATCTAGCGGACTGGTGTGAGAAGGTTAGAGAAAATAGGAGTACAGTAATGCGCGAATGCTATAATTGCAATTCAGATCTTGAAGCAAGGACGTATGCAACCATAAGAAAGCAAACACATATTAGGACAAACCGGACCAAAACTATAATTCAGGACATGGCTATTCCTAGACGGCCGTATTATTTATAATACAAAGCTCTGACTGGAACCGTCAAAAGCCAACTGTGGATTCGAGACCCGCTAGCTAGTTATAAGGGAGTAATTATGAGCGTAGATGCAAAGGTTTATTACCGTGTAAAACTTACTAATGAAGTTATTTGCTTCAACTGTGCTGTTGAATTAGCCACTAAGGGNGAAGAGGTAGAAGCAGAGGCAAACAATGATACTTACAGGTCTCCCTGTAATTGCCATCTTTGTAATAGGTATTTCAACTAAGGATATTGCATGTTAGAAGATAGGGTAGAATTGCTAGCTTGGCTGAAATGTAGTCGTACAAAAAAGGTACTAGGGACTGATTCGGTACAAGTGTGGTTTAGAGACCATAGAAATAAACTAACCAAGGTCTTTGTTGATTGTAAGTATATAAAAAAGAACAGAGTTCAAGTTACTTATCTTCCTATTAGAGAAGACGAGGAAAATGCATGGATAGTTCTTCCGATAAGTTTGAAGCAGGGTCCATCAACAAGGGTTGTACCATTTGACATGCTTGACGACTTTGAGGAAGCTCCAAAGCCAAGGAAACGTCGGTACAGAAAGGTAGCTTCAAGTTATTCAGGACATACGGAAGTCGAATCTAAGAAAAGTGATAGGATAAGAAGACATAAATATACCAGACCTAGAACTGGAAGAAAACCAATACATGTGAATATACCTAAAGCAGAGGAAGAGTAAGAAATGAATCCAGAGGAAATATTCAAGAATTGCTACAAGGAATTCCGATGTGAAGATCCCTACAACGACAATGTTGTTGAGGGGTACATATCAAACCTTAGTACGGATCTCTACGGAGCCTTATTGATCACCAAAGTAAATGATGCGGAGTGTCCTCAGCTGATCCGGTGTACACCTAAGATTAAGTACCCATTTGGCAAAAACGGTAACTACTGCTTTCCTAAAGCGGTGAGCATAGAGCAGTACGAAAAGCTTGATGGAACCAATATCTTCAGCTATCGGTATCATGACGCAAAGGGTAACATCTTTGTTTCGTTCAAGACTAGACTTACCCCATCCGTTCAAAACTCTAAGTTTGGTCCGTTCCGAGAGATGCTTGCGGAGATAATGGAGGACATTCCAGAAATACTAACTTTGCCTAGGGTTCTAGAAGCAGACATATCGTATGAGCTATGGGGAGCTAGGAACCCTCATCTAATCAAGTACGAGAAGTCTCTTGATTTGTCAGTACTATTTGTTAGACGAGATGGTAAGATTCTTCCTCCATCGGCATTACCTTTTGATCATACTGATCTTTCTGTTGCTAAGCTACGTGGAGGTATTTTAGGGAACGTCAAATTGGAGGATTCCTATAATGCCTCTAGGAAGACGATGGAAAGAACAATAGAGGACACTGGAGACGGATACTATTGTGGCTGTGAGGGAGAGGTTTGGTATATGCTTACCGATGACGGAAACTGGCAACAGCTAAAATGCAAGCCCTCTCAAATTGAGCTGATCCATTGGAGTCAAGGCGGTATCTCAAAGAACATCATAATAGCCACATGTGAGAATGCTTTTGAAAATTGGGATCTTCCAACGACGGACAATATCAGGGCTCTTCTTCTTGAAGAGTTTTCAGAGACATCAGTTGAAAAGGTTCATTACCGGATATCGAAATGTCTGGAAGAAGTCATCCAAAAGCATGAATTCAGGGAAAAAGTCATGGAGGAATACAGACAACTTGGAATGAGTATCCTTACTGACAGGGGAAATGTTATGAGAGCCTTATCGTCAAGGTTTCCAAGAAAGGATATGAGGAGTGTCTTTGGCGTAATCTGGTCGGAGGAGACGAAGTAAAATGATATTAAATAATGTAGATCCTAGTGTCATTAAGGCTGTAAGAGAACTGAAACAAATGGAATCAGAAAATAAGCGTATGGACGAAGCTAAAAAGTTGGTTGAACATATTCTAAGAACATGTGGTATTGAGATGTCTGTTAATGCTTGCGGATGTTGTGGTTCTCCGTGGGTGACATTCAAGTATCACGGAGAAACGATTTTAGATGATTGCGACGATGTAATAATAGATACTACTAGAAAAGAGGGGGAATTATGAAAGACACGGAATTAAGAATACAGCATAAGTCATTGGTACGCAGAGTAGAACATCTAGAAAATATGTTGGTTGCATATACTCGGGACGAATATGGATCCCACACTGAGGTCATCCAAAGGCATGAGTTCAGAGAGAATGTCTTGAAGGAAATACTTGATGTTAAGTATCTAAAAACAATGATAGATCGTCTTGGAAATGAGTTGCGAGATCTTAGAAACATTCTAAATCTAGAGTATAAATCAACTCCTGCCAAATGCGAGTTGGTAGTAAAGGAGGAACAAAATGATTATGATGAAAGAGTATAAGTACGGTGCGATCTATAGGGGGTTTGTGGGATATTTTCTGTAGACCGTTGATAGCCGTGCTTGCTTGGGGGAGCCTTCGTTAATATGTCGGCTCATCACATTCCGGTTGAGCTTACATTTCTCTCCTACTGGGAGATGTTCATGATAAATGTTGTATATGCAATATTTACTAGTACTAAAATATATCGATATAGATTTACTAGAGAAAAGAAGTAAGGAGTAACAGTGAAAAAGCCTAATAACAGGGAAGCGATCATAAATAGACTAGGCTATGCAAGGAAATTCTCAGTTAGCTACGCAGTAGATGATTTAATGAAGTCTGATCTGGTCGAGGAGGGTCATCTAGGGCATTATAAGGACTATCTTTTATCTCGTTCTATGTCCGATAAGCTACTTCCACTTATAAAGCAATCGAAAATAGAAACACGAGAATTCAATTTTGATAAAACTGAGGTAAATGTCGTGATACTTACATATCCAGAGTACTTTGAACTTATGCGTGACGTTGTTAGGCTCTACGACAGAGAATTCAACGGTAGATGGACCGTTAGAAATATACTAAAACGTATTGTTAGGAAGTTGAGAGGAGAGTAGATATGCGTATAATACCAAGGCACAAATGGTATTCACATAAAGAAAAATGCTATATTTACGGAATAGACTGGAAATCTGTATTCACAAGGTCTTTCGGTTCATTAATAGTAGCAGTAGTAATTGGGCTTATAATTCTAGCTTTAGCTAGTTGTTGGTGGGCTTCCCATGACAATAATATGGCAATGTCAACTTATTGGGAGAACTTCGTAGAACCCTACATAGTTGAGGATAATGGAAATCATGTTGTGATAACTTGCCCAGAAGCTGGTCTATGGCAAGCTGGTGATATGACGTTAAGCAAATATAACGAGAGTTTGAGAGATAGACATAGGTGGAACGACCATCCTTTGTGGGGACCACTAAATGAAGAACCCCCGGATCATTTGAAGTACGTTTCAATAAATGGAATATGAAGATGAAAGATCTATATACAGTAAAACGTGGAGGTTGGCCAGTTTTTGACGGTAGGGTTCCTTCGGAAAAAAGATGGGTAAGCAAAGCAGCTGCATATAATGCAGGAATGATTGCAGGGGCAACTTGGTCAAAGTGCCCTGTGTGTGAATCTATTGGCCAATATCCACCACGTTCAGAGTGGGAGTACGGATACTGATGGTAGAACCAGAACATAAATGGGAACATATGAATGCAGGAGATTACTGTCCTTTGATAAAGGATGTATGCAGGAAAACCTTATGCCAATGGTGGGTAACAAAGCCTAGTTATGACGGCAAGTATTCAAGACGTTCAATGTGTGCAATTGTTTTGATAGCAGAAAGTAGGTAGAATGTGGCAAGATATTTTTATAGCATCAACGGCGTTTATTCTGGGATTGGTCCTGATCCCTCAGATTGTATCGTCGTTCAAGGGTAAGCATGTCAACCTATGGACCTCTGGTTTAACGGCAACTGGACTTGCTTCCATCGGAGTCGTAATGATGACCTTGGGATTGTTTCTTGGTTCAACGGCATACTTATTCAATTCAGTTCTTTGGTACGTGATATTCTTTCTCGGGTTTAGGAGGTAAAATAAATGGCAGAGGTATTACAATGTCCAGATACTCACGGTGGTTTTGGTCTTCCTAGGCGTCCCATAATATTCCTAGCTGGTGGAATAACAGGTTGTCCTAATTGGCAAAAGGAATTGATCGACCTCTTGTATTTGAAAGACGCTACCTTGATAAATCCAAGAAGAGATAACTTTGAATGGGTTCCTGACTCTGACGAAGCTAGAAAGCAAATAGAGTGGGAGCACACATACTTAAACTGTAGCGATTTCATTTCTTTTTGGTTCCCAAAGGAAACGGTATGTCCTATAACTTTGTACGAACTTGGTAGATGGGTCGGAAGGAAGAATATCTTAGTCGGTATCCATCCTAAGTACAGCAGAAAGTTTGACATACAGGAACAACTGAGACTTGCACACGAAGAGCAAGAAATAGTATACTCTCTAGAAGAGTTGGCTAGAAGGATAACGAATTGGAATTAGGGGGGTCGTAGTTCAATGGGAGAACTTCGGTGTTGCATACCGACGATGGGAGTTCGAATCTACCTGATTCCACCAAAAAAGAAAGGATGGTAATATGAAACTTTGGAGAGTTGGACAATGGAAGGGAGAGGGTTGCCCATGGGAATGCCAGCTAGATGACTTCATGTTTGTTGGCCCAACAGCCCCCATAGCCATCTGCCGGGCTTATCTTATGTGGAAGGAGGATAACGATGGTAATAAAGGCGGAAAAGGAATGCAGGTATTATAAAGTATGTGAAGCTCCTATATGTCCGTTGGACGATTCCTTCAACTATGCTAATTGGTTTGCAGACGAAATGGTATGCAAATTACCTAGATTTAGCAAGGAAAAATGGTATAAAGTACAGAAAGCTCTTAAGAGAAATAGCAGAAGTACGGGATACTTCACTGTAGATATGCTTAATAATGTTGCACAAGCTAGGCGTAACCTAGAAGGAGTAACCGAAGAAGAGGGAATAATAAGGTATGCCCAAAAAAGTGTGGAAGATTGGTTGGTCGCTTATCATAAAAATCACAGGAATTGTCTTATTCCTCTAGCCAAACTTGCCAATAAAACGGAGGAATAACCAAAACCAAGGTAACCCACATGTTGGAAAGAATAGGCCAAATAATGGGGGTCTTTTAAATGGATCAAATTGATTTAGAGAGATATGTTATTTCATCAATAATTTCCTTTGACAAGCTTGTAGATCTCAGAGATAAGGGAATTAGTCCTAACTCCTTTCAAGAGCTGCTTCCAGTCTATGAATTTGTGGAGGAGTTTTCTAGGAACTATGAGGGAAAGGTTCCTTCTATACAAGTTCTAGAGAAGAAGTTTGATAGCTTCAAGTCCGACACAGTAATTGAAGACGAGCTTGAATGGCATATATCTGAGCTGATTAAGGCTCAAACATCTAGGTCAATGCAATCTGTTTTAGAGCGGGGAATCGAACTACTAATGGAAGAAGAGAAGCCACTAGATTCACTTGAGTATCTGATAAGCAATCTATCCGAACTTAGGCCAGATGCAGATTACGGTAGAAGCTATACAGACAGAGATGCAATTGAGAGAATTGATAGGCTAATTGAAAAGGTAGAAGCAATTAAGCATGGTGAACCAATTGGCATTCCTACTGGCCTAGAAATTCTTGACGAACTTGGAGTAAGCTGGTTGCCAGGCAATTTAGTGGGAGTTATTGGTTCTACAAAACGTGGAAAATGCTTATGCAAAGGGTCCAAAGTTTGGACTAAGCGCGGTTATATAAATATAGAGGATGTTGTATTGGGAGATGTAGTTCAAAGCATAGATGAAAATAACTACAAGTTTTCCTGGTGCAAGGTCATTGATGTTATAGATAACGGGAAAAAGGAAATCTATGAAGTATCCTTTGATAGTGGATTATCTATTAAACTAACAAAAAATCATCCTGTATTTACTCTTAGGGGCTGGATCAAAGTTGAAGATTTGGAAGAGGGGGAATCAATCATAAGACCAAGCTGCCTTCTAGAATCAGAAACATCATGCTTTCTATCAAACGAAGAATTAGAAATACTGGGATATATGATTTCTGACGGATGTTGTTTGTTGCCCTCTTTTACAGCATATGATTTGGAGATTAACCGAAGGTTCAGAAGTCTCATAAATTTCTTATATCCAAAGGCTTGGTTTTCATCAATTAAACAAGAAGGTAGAAGTTTCGAAATTAGAGGTGGTGGAGAAAGGCATAACGGCTTAAGAGAACTTTTAGAAAAGGTAGGGTTATGGGGGCATAAATCAATAGATAAGACATTGGAGAATTTTGTGTATGAACTAGATACGAATCAAATAGCTATTTTATTGGGAGCTATGTGGTGTGGAGACGGGGAAGTTAAAACCTACATTGCTTACGATAGTTGCTCTGAAAAACTGTTATCTCAAGTTTCTTTTATGCTTCACAGGCTAGGTATTCCGTCTAAAATATATCCTAATAAACATACGATTAGAGTAAAACTAAATGATCCAACAATTATAGAAAAGTTTAGAAACACTGTAGGTAGACACTTAATAGGAGACAAGCTGGCTCAGTTTGAAGAATTCTACAGCAGCTATTGCGGGAGAAGACGAAGAGATTCTACATTTCCAATGGAGATAAGAAAAATAATAAGGGATGAAAGACCAGATTATTTTTGGAAAGCTTCTAGGATACCAAGAAAGGATGTTTATAAGCAAGACGGTAAAAGAGCTTGCCCAAGAAAAACTTTATCCTCATTTGCTAAGAAATATGATTCTACTGTTTTGCAAAACTTATCTACATCAGAACTATGGTTTGATAAGGTTTCCACTATACGCAAGAATTGCAACTATGATAATACGTATGATCTAGAAATAGAGGGAAACCATAATTTTATAGCTAATGGATTAGTAGTACATAACAGCTGGCTTGCTCTATACCTATCATGCATTGCATACTCCCTAGGCAAAAGGGTTCTATTTTTCTCACCAGAGCTATCTATCGTTGAACTAGAGGCACGTTGGGATACAATCATGGGAAAGATCACAGGTTATGAGTTTTCTAATATGGGATTGGTTAGAGGAACACTCTCAAATCCAACGGAGTATAAGGATTGGTTGGAGCAAATATCTGATAGATCTGATTGGATGTCCGTTGTAGGAGATGCTTATAAGAAGGCGCTTACTCTAGGAAGCATTGAAGATATAACAGCGAAGTTTCAACCTGATATTGTAGTAGTAGACGGAATATATCTTATCAAGGATAGCAAGAAGAATATCAATACATGGGAGAAGGTTATGAATGTCACATATGGATTGAAGTCACTTGCTACATCTAGAAACATTGTTGTTCTTGCTTCCAACCAACTTGGTAGAGGATCTACAGAAAAGGAAACTCCTTCTATTGACGAGGTTGGATACTCTTTTGCCTTTGCTCAAGCTGTAGATCAATGCCTGATAATATCAAAAACTGAGAATGCAACCATTGAAGAAAAACGTCGTCTTATTAGACTAACTGGTGTAAGAACAGGAGTTGAACTTCCTGCTACTGAAGTTGAATGGGATGTTGACAAAGGAATTCTTGGGAGAACTCTTGTTGATTAACTATATCGTAGACGACTTAAATTTGAAGCTAATGTTACACTTTTTTGTAAAATCCGGTATAATAAGAGTATGGAGGGAAGAGGGGAGGACAAGGGATGTTGAAAACATTTCTGGTCTAGCGGATGGGTGGAGAGCATACTAGTTATTTCTTTCTTTTTTTCTTTTTTCTTTCATATTGTTAAGAGGGATTGTTAAGGGAGACGGCTAATGCAGGGAACAGTAATTAAAAGAATGGGCCCAGGCGATCCAGGGACTAAGAAACTCACAAGGCAATACGGCAATAGCTTATACGCCGTGAGATATAGATACGATGAAAGCAAGAGAAGCGCCTTTACTACCGTGGAGTTGGTACTACCTGGTACACAAAGATTCCATGATAGGAGTGCGGTCCAGGGCTTCAATAAGGCGATGTCTATATATGGAGAGTCAAGCTAATCACTTGTTATATTGCTAAACGAAAATACGAGGTAAAATGAAACTGATACACGGGGATTGCAGAGAGTATTTATTTACATGTGAGCCTGATTCGATTGATTTGACGGTCACAAGCCCACCATACGACAATCTGAGGACTTATAATAATTCATCAACCTGGGGTTGGGCAGAATTTTCCGCTATTGCTGCCGGTTTATGGAGAGTTACAAAACCCGGCGGTGTCGTTGTTTGGGTTGTTGGTGATGCTACGGTTAAAGGTAGTGAGACGGGGTCAAGCTTTAAACAAGCATTATATTTTAAGGAAATTGGATTTAACTTGCATGATACGATGATATATAGCAAAACAGGCCCACCACTATCACACAATAGGTATGAACAGTATTTTGAATATATGTTTATATTTACAAAAAAGACCGGTCCTCGAGTATTTAACCCAATAAAAGAAAAAAAAGTATGGAAAGATAATAGGAAATTTAAAAATTATCAAAGAGAAAAAGATAATAACTTCCACAACAAAGGGAAGCCTTCAAAATCAAGTGACAAAGTTATAGGGAATGTTTGGAAATACACAGTTGGTGGTGGTCATGTTACAAAAGACAAAATAGCATATCAACATCCTGCGATATTCCCCGAAAAACTTGCACATGATCACATAATATCGTGGAGTAATGAAGGCGATACCGTTTTTGACCCTTTCATGGGCAGTGGAACAACCGGCAAAATGGCGAAACAGTTAAACCGCGATTTCATCGGTATTGAGATTGATAAAGAATACTTTGAAATCGCAAAGCAGAGAATTGAAGATACGCAATATAACCAACCGTTTCAGCGGACAAGCCGCTGAACTCAACGTTATGCACAATAAAAACCATCCTACGTGTGTAGATAGGAAAGAGAAATTTGAAAAAGA
>JGI10211J14876_10000133_pt1 | contig 28280 bp, 29 predicted proteins | sample Etolagsediment_FD_14876 | JGI IMG/M metagenome (IMG submission 14876)
GTGTTGTTGATTTCGACGATGTAAAAGTATACGAAAATCAATGGCCTATTAACTTGGCCGATACTTTCGACTTAAACGCTATTGATGCTCCAAACGGTGAAACAACCATGGACGGTATTATTGCAGATTCAACCGACACCGAACACGGTATAACAAAGGTATGTACGCTTACAGCTACATCAACTGCTATTTCCTGTTACGCAAAGAAAGGTGATAAAACCTGGATATGCATCGAAGATGAAACAATAGCTGATTGCAAAGCCTTTTTCGACATTGACAACGGTGTTGTTGGTGCAACTCCTGGAGCCGGTATTGATGCGCTGTATATCGAGCCTGGCAAATACAACGATACAGTCAGATGTATTGCAATCGTAACCGGCACAGCAGCTGCCCACACCATCAAATTCAAGATCGCGAATGCAGATAACGACGATGATTTTGCAGGCGACGGAGTAACAGTCAATGGCTATATGTGGGGTTTTCAGGTTGAGTGCAATGGACTCGGTTACGCCACTTCCTATGTACCTACAACTACAGCTGCTGCAACTAGGCTTAAAGATGAACTTGAGTATGATGGTTCTGATGGAAACATTGTAGATAATCAAAGAAGAACTGTAGGTTTTAATGTTTTATCAGATTCTTATGATGCCTCGGATAATCATAGAGTTTTAGATATTAATGATGGCGGATCAGCTACTGAAAGATTTTCACCATACCTTAATCCTACAGCTGAGCACTATGTAGCTTTTACTGCTTTTAACGGAACTTCTGGTAGTGTGGATTCTACTACTGTAGTAGTTGACGGCGTAAAACATTCTATTTTAACTTATTTAGAAGATGACAATTTAGATATTGAAATTGATGGAACTCCAGATGGGGTAGCTGATACTGATTGTGAAATGCCTTTTTATACGGATCGCTTAGAAGTTGGAGCATTTTATAATCAAACTTATCAATCTAATTGTCTAATTGAAGACTTAAGAATTTACGGTTATAGAAGAGATTAATACTGGGATATTATAATCCTCTAATTTTGAACTAAAAGGGGTATTTTAATAAAAAGGAGACCTAAACTGTGAAAAACTTTGAAGTTCAAAAATTATTGGAATTCCTCACTTCCAGCAACAGCGCACAAATAAAGTGCGCTGTTGCTGTTCATATAAAAATACAGCAAAACATTGAAATTCTTAAAAAAGAGGTAGAGAATTTGATTCAAATTCGAGATAGTTTTCTTGAGCCTACTGAAGAATCTTTACAGTATGATCAAAAAAGACTCGAATTATTAGACTCTTATTTAGTAAAAGTAGATGGTTCTTATGTGAGGGCTAACGGTAAGTTACAAATAATGCAGGGTTTTGAAGATGAAGTCAAAACATTATTGTTAAATTTTAATGAAGACTATAAAGACTTGTTAGCTGAAGTAAAACTTAAGAAACAAAAATGGTATGAGTTTTATTATATAGGGGACTCAGAGGTTCAATTGCATTTATTTTCAATAAATGAATTGAACCTTCCTGATAATATGACTAAAGAGTCATTTGATTCTATATATTTAATGATTGAGAAAGACTAAACCATGTCCTATAAAAAAGATGTTAAAGAACTAGCCAGAGAACGATCAAATATAGCTAACGCGAGAATTGGTGCTTCGGATGATTTTAGGGATCGTATGAGGGCCAGAGCTGAGTCTATGCAACCTAGATTGGTTACATCTAACCAAGATTCTATTAGACAAGAAATGGCTAGAGAAGTTCTCCCAGAGGGGCATACTCTAGCTGTAGGATCTAAAAAGGCAGACGTGTTTGCTCCTTTTACTGGTGGGTCATCTATGTCTGGAGGTTATGGATCTTCAAATTTTCATACACAAAGACCCTATTTACCTGAATTTGATTCTCCTGAAAGACAATTCTACCCTCATGATCGAGCAGTTGCTAATAAATATTGGAGAATGTTTTATAAGTATGATCCAGTTTTTGGTACTGCCGTTGATATGTACTCTCAAATGATGGTTTCAGAATTTGACATCATTCTTGAAAATCAAAGTGACCAAACTCTTAAAAACGAACTTGAAGACATGGCTGATGATGTTTTTCTATTAGAAAAACTACAAAGTATGGTTAAAGAGTATTTAGTAACGGGTGAGGTTCTCCCTCATAATTTTTTTGATGATAAGACTAACAAATGGTCTTATATAGGTTTTCATGATCCAGATTATATTGATATTCAGGATTCTCCTATTATTGATATGGATCCAATTATTTATTTTATACCAGATGATAATCTTAGAAATATGTTGTTGGATACAACTCCTGAGTCTCAGGAGTTGAGACAAAAACTTCCTTCTGAATTTGTTTCAAAAGTTTTAGCAAGACAAAAAATCAGACTTTCACCACTTAATTGTTCATATATTCCGAGGAAATTACACCCCTATGATGAAAGGGGTGTAAGCCTTGCTAGCCGTATGTGGAGGATTTGGATGGTGGAAGACGCAGTCTATAATTCCACCATCCAAACTTTTAGGCGTGCTGCTAGCCCGTTAAGAGTGGCCAAAATTGGGGACCAGGCTTCAGGATGGATTCCAGGCCCAGAGGCTGAAGCTAATCTTCAAAGGCTGCTAATGCAGAGTGAAATTGATCCTGGATCGTGGTTGATTTATAATTATGGTATACAATTCGAGACTGTAGGAATCAACGAACGTGCTGTGACTCTCTCACGAGAGCACAGCACGATTGAGCAAGTAAAGCTCTTAGCTCTAGGCTTATCTAAGAGCTTTATGACGGGGGAGACAACCTTTTCCTCTGCCAAGAGCGGATTGCAAGTCTTCTTACGAAGACTTTTGTCCATGCGTCAGTTTTTTGAGAACACTTGGATACTCCCGAAGTTTTTTCAACCTATTATTCAGATAAATGATTGGACCAAGTCAAAACCCTCTGAGGTAGCTCACAGATATAGAGTTAAGAGGACTGCTCAGGAGAAGCAGGATTCTAATCTATATATTAAGCCAAGGCTTAAATGGAGGAACAAGTTAGATCCTGCTGTAGATTCTGAGTTATTGACTGCATATTCTCAGTTAAGGAATTTTGGATTTGACATATCGTTAGANAGTGTTGGATCTATAGCTGGGTTAGACTGGAAGGAAGAGACTACTAAATCGGCCAAAGAGTTTGCTGAGAGGGAGCATATACTTAATAAAGAATTAGGTGGTTTAAAGGGCAAATTTGAGCAGAAGAACATGCAAAAGGGTAAGCCTCCTGGAACAGCTGGAGGAGGGGCGAGACCTCCAGGTTCGTCTGGGTTGCCTTCTAGCGGTGGAGGTCTTGGTGGGGATACGGAACCAGGTATGGCTGGTCCTCCAGGCTCAGCAGACGGAACAGGACCTTCTGACATGTCATTAGATAGTCCTGGTCCTGGCGGGGCTGACGTGAGGTAGCGGAGATGGATATTAAAAATGGTGGGGAATTATCTAAAGAGTTATTAGACAAGCAACTTCAGGATATGCTAGATTCATATCCTGAAGTTGAAGAGTTAAAGGAATTTGACAGTTTTTTGGTAGGAGATGGTTCAGCGGAGTTAATGTCTAGGGTAGACAAGCCTAGAGGTCGTTTAAATTTTCAATTATCTGGAATACACTCTTACAAAGATTTAGTTAACAAGCCGGACATTGAGTTATATGATAATGGTTTAACTGATGATTTATGTGAGTATGCTAAGGACAGTTGTTTAGGAAATGGTCAATATTTTGATCATTATGTTGAAGTAAAGAGAAGAATATTATCCAATTACAATTTTTTAGAGATAAAGTCTAAGAAGTTAACTGGTGTAGCTTTTAAGGAGATTGATTTAATAGTGTCTTCAAATGAGAAGTACATGGTAAAGTACTTAACTAGTAGTGTTGGCATAGATCATGGGATAATAGATTCTTTAGCTCAGTTAATGTCTTTAAAGGATTTAGGCTTTACGGAGTGCAAGTTTAAGTGTTTAGATGGGTGTCCTTTATGTAGTGCTTTCAACGGTAATATTTACAGTGTATTTAGTTTATGTGATCTTTTTGGATCTGGCAGGTATTTAATACATGGAAATTGTTTAGGTGAGTTTATACCTGTGATAAGGGATCGGTCTAAGGTTAATGGTTTAGAGATAGATAATAGATCTGTTTTTATAGGTGATGTTAAGGTTATAAATGCCCCTACTGAGTATTTAGTAGACTTAGTAGAACTTCTTCCAAACAGTAGTTTGGAAGAAGTTCATTTTATAAACTTGAGGGGGAAGTTCAAGAATTTAACTAGTGAAGTAATAGTTGAGGATGGTGGAGTATTATATGTACATAATATGTATTATGGTTCATATTCACCTATTGATTATTTAGTTGAGTGGTTATCGAGTGATAATTACGAGGAGTTGTCTAATTCTATTATCGAGAGAAAGATAGTAGATGGTGACATCTACTATCTTGATGGTAGGAAGGTAGTAGATGTTGACGGTGTATATTTTGATGTAGAGACTATGGAGAGAGTATTATGAAGAAGACTGGTAAAGGTGATGGAAAGGTTTTAGGTCCGGTAAAGGATTTAAAGGAAGATAAAGATTCTAAGAAGAAGGATAAGAAAGATAAATAAGTATTGTGGAGAACTTAAGTTTAAAGATAAGGGATAAAAGTTTTTTATTAGTAGACTCTATTATGGGCGATGACGATTTTATAGTTTATAATTCTGAGGTTGTCTTAGGGTTAATAGATGTTTTTATTATGTTTGGTATGTTGAGGGAAGTAATATCTTTTGAGGTAGGGAGGGATTTCAGTGAAGTATTACGTAGTGAGTAATGATTTTATAAACAAAGCAGTCGTGTTTCATGACATGACTGCTTTTACTTATATAATAAGGTCAAAGTCTGAGGCATTTCGTAGGGCATTTGAGGCATCTGTAAGGTATATAAATGGGGTTAAGCTTGTTAGGGAAGCTAACAAGCTTAACGTTGTTAATGTAAGTTTAGGTTCAGAGTATTGGATGAAGTCTGTATTGGACCGTATATGTACAGGTCATTGGGTTATTACAGCTAGTAATTATTTTGATTTAGATGACAGTCTTGAGGCTATAATAGAAAAATATTTAAATTAAAAATTCCGACACTAAGTTGTAGTATTATAATTTTTGATGATATTCATCAACCATGATCCTTATATTAAGGATCTTAACGAAGCTCGAAATTCGAGCGAAATATTTATGGAGGTGTAACTATGTTACCGAGAATCGTTTATCCAACCGTAAGAATGTCTTCCCTGTTCAATGATTTTGATTGTTTGTTCAACGACTTTTTTGGTAGTTGGCCTACATTAACTAAGCCGCCTATGGACAAGTTTCCTATTATTGATCCAGATAGTGATGATGATGTTTTAAAGGGCTGGAGTATTCAGCTTGCTTTAGCTGGGTACGATGAGTCTGATATTAAAGTATGGAATGAAGCCGATAAGTTGCATATAATGGCTGATAATACTTCTAGGGAAAATATTTCAGAGAAATTTAGGAGTAAGTTTCATCATGAGATTAAGGTATACAGGGATTTAGATTTAGAGAATTCAAAAGTTTCATTTAATAATGGAATTTTAGATATTAGTATTCCAGTAAAACGATTTGAGACTAATAAAAAACTTCTTTTTGGTAAAGATTAGTTCAAATGTGTTATAAGTTTTTTCCTACCTTTAGTTAAAATTTAAAAATTAAACTTTAATCCCCCGACACATTTTATATTATACTTATAAATAGTTTGTCAAAAAGGATAAGCATACGTATATGTCGTTTAAGAAAATATCATCAGTTGAGATTTTAGGAGTTTTGAGTAAAGGTTCCTGGAATAAAATTTCTTCTACTAAGACTGAGTCTTATTATATGAATAAGAGTGGGTCTATTGATCTAGAAGAGAGACTTGATGCTGTTGCCGACGTATATAAGATAAGTCGAGACCCTTCAGATTATTTGTTGATACCTGCCAGAGCTAATAGTGTTGGAAGGTTTAATGCTAATTTAGATGGTTGGACTTTTGATGAAAGCGTAGCTTTTCGTCCAGAGCTTGGGTGTAGAACTTATCAAACTTATAATAATAAGCCTCATTTTGTTGAGCACAACGCCTCTAGATATGAAGTAGCTAGGGGCGTTATTTTAGATTCTCATATGAATTTAGAAAATGTTGCTGATGATGAAGTTAAAGAGGCTTGTATGAAGTCTGTTGGTGTTGCTCCTGATAATGATGTTTTTGTTGAAGTGGTATTAGCTGTTGATCAAACAAAAGATCCTGCGTTAGCTGATGCTTATAAATCTGGGGCTATTAAGACTTTTTCAATGGGTGCTGATGTTGCTGACACTGTTTGTAATGTGTGTGGTAATGTTGCTACTACGACTTGGGAATTTTGTGATCATATTAGAAACAAGTATTCTAATAGAGAATACAAAATGAATGACGGTACTTATCGAATAGCTGGTGAGCTTTGTAGGGGTACTGTGTACCAGGAACTATCGGCTGTTGCTGATCCTGCTGATAAAACGGCTGTTATTCAAGAGGGTATACTAGAGATCGCAAGAAAGGCTGCTTCTGGCAAAGATTTAGATCTTCAAGAGATTATTTCTTTTACGGCTAGGTATGCCAAAGATATTCCTGATTCGTTAGCTAGTATAATTTATAACTATCTATCAGAAAAAGGTAAATAATATGAGTATTGACAGGATAAAACTGTTTGAGACTGTTCTTAATATCCATGAAGAGGGTAAAGCTTCTTTAACAGCCTCTGAGAGATCTATTATTGAATCTGAGACTAGGGATCTTTTGAATTCTGCTGGTCGTAAATATGCGATGATGGCTCCTCCTGGTTTTGACAAGTTGTTGGAAGACCTTAAGATGTCTGAAAATCCTGATGATGCTTATATGATGGTTTCTAGGTTTTTGGAAGATTCTGGTAAGTTTAATTCGGATAAACCCTCATTAGGTTTGGATCTTGGTTCTGATATGAATACGAAGTCAGATCTTCCTTGTCTTGATAAAGATATGGATGGTTCTTTTGCTGATGATAAATTAATAAATCCAGTTGAAGAGGTTATTGATTCTAAACCTGATATTAAACCTCTGGAATTTGATATGGAGCCTTCTATGGACAAAGATAAGAAAGACGATTTTAAGGAAGATAAGAAAGACGATTTTAAGGAAGATAAGAAAGACGATTTTAAGGAAGATAAGAAAGACGATTTTAAGGAAGATAAGAAAGACGATTTTAAGAAAGATAAGAAAGATAAGAAAGACTTAGATAAATCTGATAAAGAAGAATTATTGGATAGAGTTGCTCAGATGAAGGAAGAGGAAGATAAAAAAGAGGAAGATAAAAAAGAGGAAGATAAAAAAGAGGAAGATAAAAAAGAGGAAGATAAAAAAGAGGAAGATAAAAAAGATGCAAATCTTAAGTATATGGGTATTAAAGACCCTAAAACAGCCTCTAAGGTCACTGTTAGAGTTCTTCCTAGAAGAGATATTTTAGCTTCTTTTGAGGGTAAACCTCTTTTTATTGCTAGACCAAAAGATAAGTCTAATTTAGATTATCTTAAGAGAAAAGCTAATCAAATCTATGGTTGGATTATTTATGAGGGTCCTAAAGTTGCAGCTAAGCGTGCTAATACAACTTTAATTGCGGGTGTTGATGATGATGTTCAACCGGTTTTTGATGAGATGCTAACGCCTGAAGCCTCTGAACCGATACATGAAGATGGGGATGACTTAGTTAAAGATGATTTAGATGATCCTTCTGAGACTATTCCTGATGGTGCTGAGTTTAATACTAAGGAAACTTATGATAAAGTTATTGCAGGTGTTGAATCTGATGCTGAGTTTGTTACTGATCCTAATTATGATAGTAAGCCTGATAGTATTTTGAAAGGTGAAGATACTGTTCATACTGAGTCTTTAGATCAAGCAGCTGATTCTTCTCAGGAAGGCTCTGATGTTGATTTTCAGAGTGTAGAGGCTAATATTAAAAAGCTTTATACAGCTAAAGCTAAAAAATTAGCTAAAGAGGCTAATGAGAAATTTATTAAAAAATTTGTAAAATGTGTTAAACTTGCTTCTACTAGAATGTTGCTTAATTATGACGAGAACCCTTATAAAGCAGCTTCTATGGACGTTTTAGCTAATCAACAAAATTTTGCTAATGGTGATGCTTATATAGGTATGCCGCAATCTGATGCGAGTGAACTTATTGAAATGATAGCTTCTACTGGCCAAGAAGATTTTGTTGATATATTGTTAGAGAGAACTGCAGGTCTTATGAAGAAATCTGATGAATATCTTAATGACCTAGAGTCTGATTTTAATAATCTTAATATTAAATCTGTTGAAGTTTCTGAAGAATCCTTTAAGTCTGCGTCTAGAGATAATTTAAAGACGGCTGCTGTAGAGGGTAATTTTCAAGTAAATACTGGTAGACCTGATGCCTCTACCACAAATAATAATTTAGTTGGTGGAGTTCGAGCAGCTATGGGTAACACAAGATTGAGTAAGCGTAGTAACGCTCTCAAGAGGCTAAAGGCATAGTTGTAGGATAACCTAACAAGAGGAGATATGAAATGGCACTAGAACCTAGACGAGAAGCCTTTCGTGTTGACACAATTGAGCGAGGATATGACCACCAGCGCTCTCAAGTAATCAACTCGTTCGGCGATTACGTTGCTGCTTCCACAGCTACTTTTCAAGCTGGAATGCTTGTTCAGTTAGATGCGAATGGTAACGTTGATGTAACTACAGGAGCCTTATTGGGTTCAGCTGGTTCGCCTTATGGGTGGGCTCTGTATAATAAGACTACGACTCTTTACGGAGCAGTGGTTGGAGAGTACATTCAATTGAATGGTACTACGGCTACTAGTTTGGCACATGCTAATCTTAGAACAGCTGCTGGAGCAGTGGCTGGAGTGCGAGTTGCTACTGACCCTGCTGCTGGTACAGTGTACACAGAGGGTGGAGGTAGCGATTATACTGTTGACTATACTAATGGTACTGTAACTCGTGTAGGAGGTGGTACGATTTCAGATGGTGAATACGTGTATGTTAATTATCAGTACGCTCTTACTGCTCAACAATTGCTTGATGATGGTAAGAACTTTTGGAACTTTGATGATGATGTAACTATTCAGTCTGATAAAGTTACTGTTGCTCATGGTCCAGGATCTATCATTTACACAACTATGTTTGATCCAGCGGCTACGTGGGCTATTAATGGGGCTGTTTTGGCAGGAACTACTGCTGAAGTTCTTCGTGGTTTAGTTACTGATTCGTCTATTGGTTCGGGTCCTACCGTTGGATATTGCGTGCAAATTCCTACACCGGCTGATCCTTATATCGGAATCAAAACGGTTATTTAATAGAGAGGAAGATATATTATGGATAATCCGTATAGAAAATTAGCATCAAAGACACCCTCTCAGGAAACGAAAGAGCCTCGTCGTTTAGCTGTTCGTCCTCGTACGAAAATGGCTGATAAGCAAGACGAATCTCTTTTTGAGGGGAATGGAACTTTTAACCCACAAGGATTTGACTACGATTCTAGTAGAAACGTTACGTCGTCTGATACTTCCCGTCGTATGTTTGATTCTGATGGTGAGCTTAATGCTTATGATAAGCGTGATGCGCTTGTTCAAGTTTCTCATCTGTTGAATAACCATACTAAGAGGAATGCAGGTCGCCTGACTTTTGCTACTCCTGAATCTGCAAGTTACTCCTTGGATCAACGCCGTGAGATTTTGGCTGCCGCTCTTAAAGATCCTTCTGAGCAAGGACTCCGAGTGGTTGGTCAAGAGCTGGCTCTTCCGATTAAGGCTATCCTTGATTACGAGGGTTTTTCGAGGAAGATCTATCGTGTACGTCAGCTCGGCCAGGCCGAACTGTTCCGTATCCCGAAAGACATCCGTTCGGTTGCTTATACCATTGGTCAGGACGGTCAAACTCCTGAAGCCAAGATTAAGACCAAATGGATCACTCCGAATGAGCAAAAGATTACATCTTTTCCGGCTATCGACATTATGGACATTTATCAAATGAACTTTGATGTTCTGGAGCGTGCTCAGGATACAGCTCGTCAGGAGATTGAACTTCAAGAAGATAAGCTCGGTATTGATCTTCTTGATAGGTTGTCTACTGCTGTAAATACTACTACTACGTTTGCTTCTTTGGGAGTTGGTGCTTTCGAGGATGTTCGTTTTCAAGTTGAGCAGCACAGACTTTTGGTAGAGCAATTTCTTATTAATCGTGCTGAGCTTTCTGATATTATCAAGAATATGTCTACTGCAGTTGACCCAGTTAGTGAGCGTGAGCTTCTTTTGGCTGGCCATATTGGTAATCTGTTAAATGCTCAGATCTTGACGGCTGCAGGTACAGGTGTTGAGCAAGTCATTCCTGCTGGAACTTTTTATGCATGTACCGGCCCTGATTATCTCGGTGAGATGGGTGAACGTATTTCTCTGTTTTCTGAGCCTTATAATAAGTATGCTCTTGGTGAGACTCGTAAAGGTTGGGTGTTTCTTGAGATGGTTGGTTTTGGTGCTCCGAATGCTAAAGCTGCTGCTAAGGGTTCTAAGTAGTAATTAGGTTTTAAGGGCAGCGGTCAGGTTTCCCCCTCCTTTCCCTGGCCGTTGTCCTTTATTTTATAAAAAGAGTTAAACCTTACTTATGTTTTATAAGTAAGAGGTCAGCGAAGGCTGGTAATATGGGTAAAGATAATAATATTCCTGTATTAGATTCTAATAATAAGTTTTTATCTTATACAAATCCAGCTAAATCGCGTATATTAATAAAAAAAGGTAAAGCTAAAGTGTTTTGCCGTGACCCTTTTATTTTACAATTAAAGGGAGAAGTTGGAGATGATTATATGACTATTCCTAAACAAACGACAAGTAAAAGAAGTAAACTTATTGTTAATTTTTCTAAATATTTTACTGAAAATTCTGAAATTTTTGTTCAAAATATGCTTAATTCACAAATATCTATTTCCTTTAAAGGATTAGGTGGTGATGAATATCATGTTATTATTCCTAAGACTCGAAGACCTTATAATTTGACCAATGAGGTTCCTATTGAGGTTATTAAAACAAGTCCTGATTTTCGTAAGTTAGTTACTAGGTCTCCTCAAGCTCTGAGAACTATTACTGAAGATGAGTATATTGAATATTATGAACGTATTGCGGATAGAAATAATACAACGTTTGATTATGAGCTTGGTAAGGCTCTTAAGCTTAAGAGTGGGTTGCAAAATAAGGAGGAAATGCCTTCTGATAGGTTACAAAGACAACGTGCTTCAGAGTTAGAGGATGCTATGGAAAAAGCTGAGAAAGCTATTGAGATTAATCCTACTGTTGTAGGGTTGTGTCATAAAGCTTCTCGTGATCAAGGTCCTATGAGGATTAAAGCTGGAGATTTTGTAGAAGAACTAGAAATGCTTTTACCAGAACTTTCTTTAGAAGATTGGGAATATATTTCTACTAAGGGTGTTTATAAGAGCGTTAAAAACTTTGCTAATAAGTTTCTTGATGATCTTACTTCTGAAGAAGATGATGATCTTTAATTCTTAAAATTTAACTTTCCAAATATAAATCTGATAAAATAGAATAACGGTATAGATCTAACTTTTAAAGGAGATTATTATGGGTCAATACAGGCAAATTACAAAAACTCTTTCTATAGCGGCAGCTGGTACTGCTAGATTGTGGGATGCACCTTCCAGTATGCCATTTAGAAATGTTTCAATATCTGTAAAATCAACGCAACCTGTTTTGGTCGATGATCTTACTTATGAAATTTTGTTAGGTGGAAGATGGAACGGTACGCCTTTTGATTCTACATCTACTCATATAGGTGGTGCCTCACAAGGTGCAGCTTCTGCTCTTACTGTTGTTACTGGAGCAATAACACAATATGCAGACGCTGGTGACGCTATTCATGTAGTTGTTACTTCTGCAGGGCACGGTCTTTTAGATGGTGATACTGTCACTATTACAGGGTCTACTAATTATAATGGTACTTTTACTGTTTCATCTTCAGCTACTAATACTTTTGAGATAGTAGATACTTGGGTTGTTGATGATGCTGCAGGGACATGGACTTTTCATGGTGACGTAGCTGAGTTAATTTTTGAAGATGCATCTACGCATCCTGCTAATTCATTGTCATCTCCGACGTCTCATCATTCTGGAGGTTATCCAGTTGTAGTTGAGTTTGTTAATGGTACGGCTTCACCTTTAACTTTGTATGTAACTTTTGTAAGTGAAACTTTAGGAACTAACGTTTAATTTTTTAATTAAAAGGAGGTTTTAATTATGCAAGAAATTGTTGAAATTTTTACTAATTATGGTCCATATGTTGGGTTACCTATTGTTGTAGCTTTTTTGACTCAAGGTCTTAAAAAGAAAATTTCATTTTTTAAGACTTCTGTTGGGCTAAGACTTATACATTTTTTACCTCTAATATTAGGTATAGCTGGAGGCTTTTTATTACCTGAGGAATCATGGAAATCAAGCATCCTAGTCGGAGGAGGACTAGGATGCTTGAGCTTGTTTCTATATAAAGTTGTAACTGTAAGCTTAGCTTCTAAAGCTAAACTTGCTAAGAAGGTATTGTTAAATGAAGACTCTGGGTAAAATCTGTATATTTATTAAGAAGAATTGGAAAGTTATTACTATAACAGTTTCTATAATTTCTCTTGTTTTATGTCTTTATTGGGGTATTCAAGATAAAGTATTATTAGCTATTACTAAAAAGAAAATTGAATTAGCTAATAACAAAAAAGAGATTGATAAACTTGAGGCTAAACTTGAGTTACTTAAGTTAAGTAAAAAAGATGTAAAACAAGAAATTAATTCTATTAATAATAGAATTAGTTCTATTAAAAAGGATATTTCTAAGCGAAAAAAAGAAATTAATAAATTAACTATTCAGCAAAAATCTGATAGATTTAATAAGTTGGGGTATTAGCTTTGAAAAAGTGTTTTATATTATTTTTGATTGTTTTAGTATTTTTGGTTCCGTTTAATGTTTTGTCAGCTGAAGTTGTCGAACATAATGGTGTAAAAGGTATTTGGTTTGATGAAGATACTGCAACTAGAATGTTGCAGGATATTGAAGAGTATAAAAAGCTCAAGTTTGAGCTTGTACCAGAACTTGAGCTTAAGATAGAAAAACAAGATTTATTGCTCGACGTTACTAATCAAGAATTGAAGGTACAAGCCAGACTTTTAGAAGTTTGGCAGAAAAACTTTGATGATTCTGAGAGTATTAGAATCAAAGAAACTAGTGCTTTACGAAAAGCTCTTGAAAAAAAGGACTCCTGGTACAGGAGTCCTGCTTTGTATCTCGGTGTCGGGCTTTTACTTGGTGGTGCTCTTTCCGTAGGATTGAGCTTTGGTTTGCAGGAATCCAGAAATTAACAATTAAATAGGAGAAAGAAAACATGTCAAGTACAGCCGCCATAACAGGAACTATTACATCGTATGTGACTGGGACTGGTCCTAGCGCAAGTCTAGCATTAGGGAGCCCTACGGTAAGTCCTAGTTCCACGTCAGGTCCTAGTGTTACCTTTGACGAGAGTTTGATAACTTATTACAGTGTCCCTACCGGTGCACCTACTAGTATTTCATTAGGTACGATAGCAGAAGCTACTTTAGTATATGTTGGGGCTAGCCAAGCTTGCACCCTAACAATAAACACTACTAACGAGATTAATATTGATGCTGACGGCTTTGTTCTTATCAGCGGAGCGTCTGTGACTGCTCTTTCAGTAGAAGCAGATTCTTTGGATGCTAATGTATCTATAGCTCTTTTTGGTGCATAGTAGGCGCTGACTTGTATTTATGTTTAGTATAGAATATGATCGTTATGATAGTGAGGAGTAAGAAATGTTAATAACCCCTGGAGAATCTGCAACGTCTGTATTGGATTCCACTACACTTATTAGAACAAATAGTAAAAAGGTTATTAGCATAACGTTTCAGGATGATGATGGGAATCCTCAAGATATTGACGAATCAATTCTTGCAGACGGCTCTGCGTCTGGAGAGTTGGATCTGGAGATAACTAATGCTGGAGGGTCTGTTTTATATAGTGAAACTTATTGGCCTGTTACTTATCCTGATAATCGCAGAATAACTCATCCTGCAACGGGTCGGTACCAAATAACATTTGGTACCGAATCTGGCGAGACTGATGCTGCTGGTGTATTGCTTGCTAATTGGCATATAAGGAAAAATTCAACTTCTGAGGACGTATATAAAACTCAAGTATGTGATATTGTATCTCCTAAAGTCTTATCTTTACTACCTAGATTTAGATTATTAATTGATAAGACTATTAAACCTGTTAGTCAGCTTGAATATTGTAATTTAGGTTATACGGATGCTCAATTAGTAATATATTTACAAGCAGGACTTGCTAGGATCTGTGCTGCACAGCCTAGTGTAATTTGGACCAGTCTTGAGACCTTTCCAGTTGACACTGCTTGGGAAATACTTTGTAGGTCTGCTTTAGTGTTTGGTTTAGATTCTCAATTTTTATTTGCAGTTGATCAGGATCTTAATTCATTTTCATCTCAGGGAGAATCTTTTGTTCAGACGCATTATATTCCATTACAATCTTTAAGAAATTCGTTAGCTTCTGAACTAGATAAGCATATTAGAGAGTTTAAATTACAATATGTTAGAAGTGGAACTCTTGGTGCGCAGTTAAGTATTGGGTTAAGTTGGTACGTTATGTTGTCTACATCACCAAACGGGGCTACATTCAGAGGATCAATAAGTGGAGGTAACTTATAATGAAACGTATAACCCCAGATTTAAAAGATCCTCAAAACGCTGACAATAAGCGTTTTGCTAACCTTTTAGATCTTCAAAGTTTAAATACTTTTTTAAAACTTGTAGCTGATCCTAATGAGAAGAGAAGTCTAGATGAACTATTTTATGAGTTATTATTAGGTAGACTTTAGACGAATTATTAGAGGGCTTATATATGGGAATTAAGGAAATAATGGCTAATAGGTCTGGTTGCAAGGGCTTAGGTAATATGTCTACAGGTTATTGGGGGAGATCTATTTATCAACATATAGTTGAGCTTCAAAAATATGAAAAAGAGAGAGCCTTATTATTTGACAAGGTTGTAGGAGGTGGGTTACGTACGGAGTTATGGTTAGGTGTAGAGTCTGGTGATAAGTGTTCATGTTATAATGAGCATCATAAATCGGCGGATAGGAAGTGTGCTTCATGTCACGGGATAGGCTTAGTTCCTGGATATACTAAATTTGGGTATGAGACTTTATGGATGTCTGCTACTGATTCAGACGTAACCTTAACTGATGTTGAGGTTACTACTACTTTTAAATCATCTAAAGTACAATTAGCTAGTACTGCAACAACGGGTATTATAGAATCTGGTGATAAGTCTTTTAACAGATCTGTTTTTGGGTCTGTGTGGGAGTATGACGTTAGTTCTTTTATAAGGATAGCGAATGACTCTTCAGTAACTGTTGAGTATTCGTTAGATTCTGGTTTAACATGGTCTGATATTGCTGGATTATCGACGGATAATCCAGCATCTGGTACGATAAGATTTAAAGTAACGTTAATTAGGGATAGTACTGATACCTTATCGCCTTTATTTGAGATATTGAGAGCTAGATATTCAACTATAGCTTTAAGTGAATTTGTAAATGATAAATATGTATATGGTCCGTGGATTTATGTGAATAATAGTAAACCTAGACAGAATTATATAAAAAGTGAATATGGAGATTTACCTACTCACACTATGAATTTTTGGACTGTAGGTTTGTCTTCTTTTGATAGTGCTACTTATGAGGTTAACACTAAAGATGAATTATTAGAGGGGCCTTCTATAGCGTTTAGATTTAAGGATGGTGCTTTAGCTGGGGATAGAAAGTATATAATGACTGATTGGCAGATGAGTGATCCTAGCGGGCATCAGATTACCATTCAAACGTTTAAATTACGAGTTGCTGATGAAGTTGGTTATTATTCTTTAATTTGGTAGANNTAANTATGAAATTCTTTTTAAACGATAAAAACTATAAAAAGATAGCAGAAGCTTTGAGCAAGACTTCTATGCCATTTTTAGCAAACCCTCCAATGTCGCAGGCTGAAACCTATCAGGGTATATTAGAGTATCCTGGTTTTCATACGGCTTCAACTTTTGAAGTAGCTGCTGCGTATGCGGTAGGTAGAGTTTTAAGTTGGTCTACTGAAGAAGATGACTCTGGTAATCATTATGTTACTGATTATCCAGTTGTTGTAAAATTAGATATGTCTGAATTTAGTCCTAAGACTGATTATGATGCGGAAGAACTTGTTAAGGTTACCCTTAAGTCTCAATTAGATCAGTTTATTGACTTATATGATGTAACCTCTATGTCTGACGGTGAGATTGAGGAGGCGGGTCAGGAGTTTATAGAGGATAGTTATTTAGACTCTGGTGATTTTGTGGATTGGTCGGATTCAGGAGCTTCAATAAGTGAAGTTACTTTTAGTTTTTTTGAGAATCCTTTTCCTGTATTTTTAAATTTAACTGATTTTTCTAATCTTGTTAGGAATTATTTAGTAACTAAGGAGATTCCAGACAATGTTTTAATGGAGGTTACCCAGCAGTTTAGATATACTGAAGACGTACCTGAGAACAACCTAAAAGCAGTTTATTATTTAACTCCTATTTCTAAAGTTGTTGATTCTGATTATGGGTGGGATGGTTTTTTGGTGCCAAGCATGGAGGATTTTTCCTATGGGTCTTTTGACTATGAGTATGAGCTGGTATACGGTGACGATTATAGTGAAGGCCAGTATCATGGTACAACATATAATAATCTATTAAATGCTGCCCCAGAATTAGGAAAAGGTCTCCCAGAGCCGCCAAAGCCTTACATAGGTTAAAATATGAAGTTAACTATATTTGATTTAGATTTTAATAAGATTGCAATGGAGTCTGAGTCTGGGGATGCTTATTATTTAGATTATTTAAAAACGTATGAGTTACAGCCAACTGAGTATGACCAATCTGAGGAACAAATAGACTCACTGTTATGGGATTTTAATAGAAGTAGAGGTTGGCCTGACGGTCTTCCTCCAATTTCGGTAACCTTTGATGAAGATGTCGATAGCTACGTTATATTAAACGGGCATCATAGATATATGGCGGCTAAAGTTTATGGTTTAGATGAAGTACCAGTTAGAGTGTTTAAGAGTGATCCTGCATTTGTTGAGTGGTACATAAAATATGAGATTGAGTAAAGGTAATATATAAATGGTAGCTGAAAATTATGATAATAGGAAGTACGTATCAACACCTCCTTACTCGTCCGATGATCCTCCTAGATTTGGTCAATTAGTAGAGACGGCTAAATCTGCTTTTTTAGTTGAGTTGAATCAATACTTTAGTTATAAAACTTCTGATGCTAGCGAAAAGATAACTTCTGTACCTAATATTGAAAAATATGCGTTAGGAGCGTCTACAGGGGAGAACTCTTTGCAAACTGTAGTTAATACGATTTTAGCTTATGCAGATACTCCTGATAAGTTTCCTATGGTTTCTATTACTTCAGCTAACGTGAAGCAGAGGACTATGGGTATTGGATCAAATATAGTTTCTGTAGTTCAATATGCTCCTTCAGTAGTTGGAACTAAGTATGAGAATTTCAATTTAGATCATGGGTCTGATGATCCTTGGTATATAGAGTTTACAACATGGCCTGGAGGCACGGAAGATAGTGCTCTATCGAGCACTATCGCTTTTCCTTCAGGGGCGTTCAGTGACGCTACAAGCGTCACTGCCGCAGAAGTGTGTAACTATATAAATATGAGTCAAGCTTTATACTCGACTTGGAGTTATACTTCTGATGGGGCTATTAGAATAATGTCCGGTGGAGTGGCTTCAGCGAATACTTTGTCAAAGTATATAGAGATTACTGGAGGAACTTCTAGTCTTTTAACAGCGTTTGGATTTACTGTAGGTGATTCTGATACGTATTTGAGCACTACTAATGTACCACGAAGGAGGTACATTAGTAGTGCTGATATGGTAATTAATTTAGATGTTATTACGGATAGTCTGACAACTCGTACCGAGTTGTCAGACCTTGTTTATTCATTTTTTTCATATTATATGGAAAAAAGAAGGTTTCAATTCTTTGGTAGAAGCTATTTTGAGAGGGGCTTAGATCCTGAAGAGTGGTTTCACATCATTTTGAAGAATCAGTTTGCGTGGTCTACTGAAATTACTAAACCTAGACAGGGTGGTGAGCAGTATGACCAGATTTATGCCATACGTGGAAGTATACCTATATTTGTTGAAGACTTTATAGATAAATCTGTTACTGCTCCTGCTTTTCTTGATAATGCGTCTAGAACTATAAATTCAGAATATGGAGGATCAGACCCTGGGTATCCTGGGTCTTCTAGCGTGACTTCGCCTGATGGGGATTATTTTCAAGGCATAAATTACAAAAAATAGTTTAATATTTTATACTTTAATATCCCAACTAACAATAAGATATAATATCTAAATAGGGTATTGATCTAAGTTATAAAGTTAACAAGGAGAAGATAAATGACCTTAAACATATCTGGTTATACAGATCCTGGAGTTTATATTCAGGAGAGAATTCAGCCTAGCTCCGTATCAGTGAGTTCTGATAGGGTGCTGTGTTTGGTAGGAACTGCACCAAGGACTAGGCGTACTACGGATGAGGCTATTATTAGGGGTAAGGTCAGTGCTGAGACTTTGACGGTAGCTTCCGGTACGCCTCATATTGCTACATTAACTAATACGTCTGATCGAAATAGAAATAATGCTATAGTTTATAGGAATGGAAACGCTTTAGCTTTAGGTGAGTGGAGTTTTAATGCAGCGTCTTTGACTGGTACTGAGTGGGGTGGTGCAACTGTTGATGTTTCTACTGCTACTGGTACGTCTTTATTTAGTTTTTCTGCAGATGGTAAAGAGGCTGTAGTAATTGATTTTCAAGCTGGCCAAGTTGCTGGTGTTATTACTGCTGCCAATGCTGCAACAGGTGCAGAAGTTGCAGCATGGATTAATTACGAGCTTAGCAATGCTTCAGGAACTTATTATTCGGATTATGGCGCTAGCTATTCTTCATTTGCTTCTTCAGCTACAGGTATTGCTAATCCTATTATTACTTTGACTTCACCTTTAACGACTTCTGCATCTGATATTAAGGTTATCTTGTCTTATGATTCTTCTTTAGATGGTGCGTCTACTATAAGTAATGCCGCATGGGCTCCTGTTGTAGATACTGGTGTTCAAGCATCTTCTATCCTTACTATTGCTGCTACGTCTTATTCTTCTAGTGATACCTTTACTATTGATTATGGTACAGTTGATACTAGTACAGATGCGTTAGAGAATGCTGATGCTACCAATCCTCTTTCTGATATTGTAAGGGTTGGGTCTACTCCTGGTGCTTATAATTATTTGGAGGATACTGACTTTGAGGAGACTGGAAATACTATTGATTGGTATATATCAGGTACTTCTGTTCAGTCTTCCGTGTCTAGTGATACGCCTGGATTGTGGTCAGCTATTGTTGCTGGGACTAATGACGAGGTTAAGCTTTCTATAAATGGTAATGATCCGGTAACTATTACGTTGTCTCCTGATGCTACACCTACTGCTGCTGAAGTTGCTCTTGAGATAAATACGTTTTTAGCTACTAACGCTACGGCTATTGCTGCTGGGTATGGTCCTTACTATGGTCACGTAGCTACTTATAATACTGGTTCAATTAGCGCATTTGCTGATAGGGGTGATGCTGCGCATGTTATAGTTACTTCAGTAGGTCATACTCTTTCTGATGGTGATGCTGTTACAATTACTGGAACAACTAATTATAATGGTAATTTTACAGCTTCAGCTGTTACTGCTACTACTTTTGATATTGTAGATACTTGGGTAGCAGATGATGGTACCGGTACTTGGGAAGATGTGATGACATTTACTGCGCCTAAGGATTTTGCTAATAAACCTGTTGAAACAGGTGCTGACACTGAGATTGTTCTTTATTCTACTACTGATACTTATATTACAGATATGTTTTCTTCATTAACGTTTCCTACTGGTGTAGTTAGTTACTCGTATTTAGGAACTGGATCTAGACCTTCATACGGTTCTGCTTATTATTGTACTTATGATTATACTAGACCTACTGCTGATTATGAGAATCCTACTCGTGTTTATAACTTAGATCAGTTGTATGAATATACTTCTCCATTGACTGTTTATAATTATTCTCTTAATGAGCTTGCTATTGGGGCTGAAATCGCTTTTGAGAATGGAGTTTCTTCTCTTATAGTTTGTCAGGTTAATGATAGCAGTGTTGCTGGCACTCCAACTCAGACTCAAATTAATTCAGCCGTGGATGGGTGTGAGAATTCTTCTTCTATCACTGATGTAGTAGTGTTGTCGTCAGTTTCTGGTGATATTACATCTACTCAGACTAAGCTTATGAATCATGTAGCTAATATGTCTTCTCTTACCGAGAAAAAATATAGGCGAGGTTGGTTCGGAATGCCTCGTGATACTGTTGTAGGAGATCCTGATACACCTGATACCTTTGTGTATGCCTCTACTCAGACTTTGCAACCGGGTGTTAATTCTCCAGCTCGTGGTCGTTTAATCTTATGTGCTCCAAGTAACTGTTCTAGAACTATTACTTTAGAAGATGGTTCTGAGATTACTGTTACACTTGATGGTAATTATTTGGCTACAGCTGATGCTGCTAAATTTTGTTCTTTAGCTAGTCCAGCAGATGCTTTATTGAATAAATATGTTACAGGATTTTTAACTGATAGTACCTTTACAACCTATCTTACATCTGAGAGGCATGTGTTAGCTGACAATGGTGTTAATGTTAATACTCTTAAGGCTGGTAATATTGTGCTTACAGACCCGCTTACAACTGAGTCTGGTGGGGTTGTTCAGTTTGAAGAACCTAGTTCGAGTGCTCAGAAGGATGCCGTTACAAGGTCTATTGAGACTGTTTTAGAGCAAAATGTTGTCGGTATTGTTCCTGATGACCTTTCTGATTTTATAACGGATATTAAGTCGTGGATTGCGCTTGCTATTAAGGCTCAAATTAATGCAGGGTCTATAGGTCCTTATCGTAATTCTGATGGATCTGTTAGAGAGTTAGATTTTACGACAGATATTCAAGTAGCTCAGGATTCTACAGATCCAAGAACGTTTACGTTTAAATATTGGTTTAATCTTAAGTATGTAGCTAAGAGGTTCTACGGTGAGTATTCCGTAGATAATCCTTTTTTCACAGTTTAATAGGTAAGGAGAGCTAACGATGACAGTACCTTATACTTCAACCAGGTCTGACCATGCACTGACTATTCAGTGTGAAGGTGTTATTATAGGTCACATTCAGGAGTGGACCCCTCAACAGAGTTTGACCGTTACTCCTGTATTTCAAATTGGTCCTACCCGTGATGGTGTTAGATCTGGTAACGTCGTTGAGAATGTTCCAGGAAATATCGGCGGTTTAAATATTAGTGTTAATCGCTATGATCTTTATTTAGAGAGAATGGAGACTATTTGGGGTCCAGGTTTTTATATAGATATGCTTACTGATCAATTTAAGCCCTTTACGGTTACTGAAAAGTGGCAAACTCTTACTAATAAGGTAGAGGGAACTACTGTTATTGAAAGATGGCAATATACTGGATGCTGGTTTACATCGTTGGGTCGAACGCACTCTGCCCAGGGTGACCGTATTACTAAAGTTAATGCTTCTTTGGTCTATGCTAATAAGATTAACATTCCGTAATTGAGGAGTAGTTATTTTGCCTTCAGATTTTAATTTTGTAAATGATTTATTTAGTAAGAATGATACTAGATCTGATCCAGAGGCTAGAACTACTAGAGGTACATTAGCACCTCAAACTTCTATTAGAACAGACCATGCTTTATCCATTAGAATTCAAGGGCAAACAATAGGCTATATTCAAGGTTGGAATCCTCAGCAAAGCCGTTCTGTAGAACATGTCTATGAAATTAATGCAGCAGCTCCAGGACTTGTTTGTGAAAACAGTCCTGGAGCTTTGTCAGGACTTACTATCGGTATAGATAGAGTTGATTTATACACTAAGAAAATGGAAAATTGTTGGGGGCCTAACTTCGATATAGTTATGTTGACTGATCAAAGTAATCCATTTTCTATAAACGAAAGATGGGATAATCCTGACGGATCTATAGAAATCTATACCTACACAGGTTGTTGGTTTAATTCGTTAGGAAGATCGCATTCGGCTCAAGGTGATAGAATCACCAGAGCGAATGCTACCTTAACTTATGTACGAAAGTATAAAGTTGGAGAAATACAATCACGTATTGAGGATACTGTTAATGGTATTGTCAAAAATGTGTTTGGTTAATATTTAGTCTTTTCGAGTATATTATTATGGTAACCCCGCTAAGGTGGGAGTGATAAAAACATAACCCAATTAACGTGTATTTTTTTGGTGAGTAGCAGGAGGTAAATGCTATGTCTAGTGCAGCGCAAATTTTAAGAGATATTCATACAGAGTTAGAGTCTTCTTTTTTGGAAGATGATTTTATTGTACGAGGTAGAACCTATCGTATGAGGCTGTTAAATGATCATGAGGCTGGATGGTCTTATAATAAGTCTCATTATCAGACAGAGCTTGGTCTGGCGTTTAATGTACGTAGGGCTCAATTAGCAATAGGTATTAGGTCTATTGACGGAGCAACACCTGAGGAATTATTTAAAGAGGCGGTTGAGAGTAGATCAAAGGAAGATTTACTTGAACTTATGAAAATTAGTAATAACAATGAAAAGGAATTTTACGCTAATATGATGCTTGAGTTTCTTAATGAGTTTACTACTGATTATATTGACGATCTTCACTCTAAATGGAGGGAGCTTGAAACTAGGCAAAGCATGGCTCAAGGTGAACTAAAAAACTCGTCAGAGGAAACTTTGGAGTCGGAAGAGAAGACGAGCTAGACCGAAGTTTCCCAGGATGGAGAAACGTAGTAGCGCAGATTAGAATAAAAGCTGAAGTGCTTTCTAGGAAGGATATTCTAATATCTGATCCTAGTGTTAAAGAAATGAATTCAACTCAATGGTTGTTTGAATTAGAAAGTCTTTATCATAGGGAGGAAACGAAGTTTGAAGAGTATACAGCTATTGGTGACATAATTCGTAAGAGTTTTATATCAATGCTGGGTTTAAATCTTTTACCTATTGAAGAACAAATTGGTGTAGATTCTCTTGGAGATCCAATTGTTCGTTATAGGCGTCCTAAAGACGAAGAAATTCTACCTTTAACTATGTTTGTAGGTAGGGAGGAGATAATTAAGGAGGTTTTGGATAGGCAGAAGGCTATGTATTCTCAAGATGAGTATGATGAGTTAGAGGAGGCTGGTGAAGTTAAACACATGACTCCAGAGGAGCTTGATGCTTTTATGGCCGACGACGATGATATTGTTTTTGACGATCCTGATGAAGCTAGGAAGAAGCGTATTTGGAATAGTGAGGGAACTAGATTGGCCTTAAATTCGTTAGTTGAGATTGTTGATAAGCCTAAGACTGAAGATCCTGCTGAGGTTTTAAAAGACTATGACGAAAATATTAAGCGTTCTAAAAAGCCTAAAATATATGTAGACGGTGACTAATGGCGGATACAGAACAATATCTATTAAGCTTTGACTTATCTGAGATAACGAGAAATATAGACGAACTGCGTTCGTCTTATGACTCGTTATCTCAGTCTATTGGTAAAACAATTCAAGTAGCTGATCGTCAAATGTCTGTCCTTCATGAAAGGACAGACGCACTTGCTAATAAATTATCTACAACTTTAAGATCTATTGATTCATTTGCTTCTGGCGTAGTGAGTAAGGTAGAGAATATTTCTGCTAGTTTTGCTAGTTTTACTAGGCTAAGCAGGGCATCTAGCGGTATTGTAAGGAACATTAAAAAACTAGAGCAGGTCGATTTTTCTAAAGTATCTGAAAGTGCAAAAAGCGGCAGTACTGCAGCTGAGAGAATAGCTGCAGTAGCTCCTGGAGCTGATTTAGCTTCAGCTGGTGTAGATAGTACTAAAGATCAATTAAAGGATATTTTAAAGAAAGTTGAGGCAGCTAATACTACTGCTAACAAGGCGCTTGAAAAGGCAGAAAAGATAGGTGGAGAAGTAGAGGAACAGTCTGTATCTTTAGCTGAGAAAATAAAGGAAAGGCTTAAGGCTGAGGGTGTAGGTGCTAAAAAGTCATTGTTGGGTATTGCTAATAGTGCTGGAGTTGGTAACTTAGTAGGTATGCTTAGTAAAGGTGGGTTGTTTTCCTCATTAATAGGTATGATAGTTGGAGGAGTGCAGTTTGAGCAACGTTTAGGGGCTGAGCGAGGTGAGATGTTAAACGCTGCAGAGGCTGCTGGAGGTATTACTGAGGTAGGAGTTAAAAAGGGCATTAGCTGGATGGCTGCTTTTGCTGAAGAAGCTCAAAAGAAAATGGCTATACCTCGAAAAGAGATACAAGGTATTGTATCTCAAGTTGCTAACTTAGGTATCAAGATAGATGATACTTTAACTAAGAACGGCAAAAACTTTTATGATGTAACTAATAATGCGTTAACCTCAACTTTAGCTTTAGATAAGTTTTTAAATTTAGCTTCCGGATCTACCATGCAGAACGCTACTCAAATGGTAGAGAACTATGGTTATTCTTTAGATACGGCTGCTGAAAAAACAGTACAGGTTGGCTTGGCAGCGCAGCAGTCTGGCATGAATATCCAGAGATTTATAAGTTCTGTTCATTCGGGATCGGCTGCGTTAGTCCAGTATCAGATTGATGCAGAGGATGTTTCAGAGGTCCTTAGAGGTATTCAGGAACAATATAAGCAGATGGGGGTAGACCCTGCCAAGGCTGGGGCTATGGCCGCTAATGTTACTACTGGACTTGCCTCAGGTTTTGCAAATATGCCTTTATGGGCAGAGGTAAGTTTAGGTGAGCGTGTTTTCTCAAAGCAAGGTGCTCAGGGTCTTAAAGCTAGACATAAGATGCAAGATATTTTTATAGAGGGTAAGCCTGAGGAGCAGCAGAACTTAATGATAGAGATGCTTCAATGGTCTAGGGATATTGTTTCTAACGTAGGTGATGTTGATCAACAGCGGTATGCCTTGCAGGCCCAATTAGGATTTACTCCTCAACAGGCTAAAATGATTTTAGAAGCTATTCCAAAAATTGAGGAAATAAGAAGGGGTGGTAGGGTAGACCCTAAAGAAGTGCATGAGTTTATGAATGCTTTTAAAACTGAGGGTCAGCAGCTTACTGATCTTCAAAAAGTTCAGTATGAGCTAGTTAAGGGTATGGCTAAACTAGGGCAAGGTCTTTTGAAAATTGCTGGAGGAATTTTAGGGACTCTAATCGTTGGATTTAAAAGTATACCTGATACGTTTCAAGCTTACGGTATGATGGCTACTGACCCGGAGGGTTCCAAGGCGCTATTTTCTGCCATTGATGCTGGTTATGCTAGACAGATGGGTGGTATAGTGAAGGGTGTTGAGGATATAAAGGAGGGACTGGGGGATATGTATGAGGCTTTAAAATCTGGAGCTGCTGCCGTGTTAGGGGAAATTTTTGAGAATATAAAAGCTGCTGCTAAGTTTGATCCTGGAAATATTTGGAAACAGCTCGGAGAATCTATAGAGTTTTTGGAAGAGAATCAAGGTGTTTTGTGGATGGCTGTAAGAGATCTAGGTCAGTCTATGGGGGAGGGTGTAGTTGATCTTGGTAAAAATATAGGTTTAGTTAATGATAAGACTTATGAGGCTCTTCAGAAACAATTTGCGGCTTATAGGGACGAGACTGATGCTCAGTTTCGAAATGCTAATGCTAAAGGATCCTCTAGTACTTTAAATGGTAGACCGGGTAGTAATGGGAAATTATTAACGGGGGGAGGTAATAACAATCAATCTACCCTTCAATCTGTGAGTGTTAATGGTAAAATATATCAAGGTGACTTTAACGTCATGATGTCAGTGTGGAACGAAGGTCTACAGAAGTAAAAGGTTAATTTATGTTCATAGACTTACAAGCTTTAGATAATATTCGGATTCAATTTTCAGATTTTGAAAGGTCTTTAACAGACCTATCTGAATCTAACTCTGAATATTTCAAGAGTTTGAATGAGTCTCTTGTAGAGGCTTCAAAGTCTGTTAAAGAATCTTTAGATGTATTAGGAATAGAAGCAGCATCCAACAAGTTGGATGCTGCTTCTAAAGGTTTAGATAAATTTTCTAAGATGAGGGATTTATCTACCAAAGTATTAGCTGGTTTAGAGAATGTTAATTCTAGTTCAGTATCGTCAATATCCTCGTTTGACTCAATATCTGCTAAGTTTGAAGATCTTTATAAAAATTTAGATAAGAAATTTTATAAGCGTAAACAAAAACCTAATAAATATTTTGAGTCAGCTAAGTCTATTGCCGGTGCTGAGTTTAAGTCAGTAGGAAAATTAACTACATCTGCTTTGACTAAACTAAGGATACCTAATCCTAAAACAGGTTTTGCAGCAGGTACAATAATGGCTATGGTTTTCGGAGTAACAGAGGAGCAGAGATTAGCTGCCCAAGCTGGGAAGGCTAAGAATGTTATCGTAGCTTCAGCTGATTCAGCCATGCGTGGTGTAGTTGAAACGTCATCTCAGTGGTTAGGTGCATATGCTGAGCGTATGCAAAAGTTTTACGGTATAGGTGAGGCTGAAGTATTTAAAATACAAAATGCTTTTACTCAGGCTGGTAGAAAAGTATCAGAAACTATTTTAACTCATATAAACCCAGCATTAGGTGAAGTTGGTCAAAATGCTGTAACATATTCGCTAGCACTGGATAAGTTATTTGAGTTAGCTTCTGGAACCATGGCGGATAAGTCTATTGAGTTTTCAAATAAATTGGGAATTTCTATTTCTGAATCTTCAGATGCGTTAACTCGTATGTTGTCTGCTGGGTCTGGGGAAGAGGGTGTAGGATCTTTAAAGTTTTTAGAATATATAAGCCAAGCCACGGATTCTTTGGAGTCTATGGGATATAGAATTACGGATATTGTTGATTTAACTTATACATTATCTGAACGCTGGAAGGAAATTGGAGTACCCAAGCACTTAGCTGTAAGGTCCGTAGGTGAAGGTGTTCAACAAATTGCTCAGGGTATGAAGGGTATGTCTACTGAGTGGGAAGTTGTTGCTGCTGAATATGCTGGCTATGGTAAAGGTCTTTCAGCTAGGAACAAGTTTGTTGATGATATGATGAAGTTGTCTGAAGGATCTAAGGAAAGATTTAAAGATGACGTTATAAATATAGGAAAAAAGATATTAGATAAGTTTGACGGTGATACCGACAGGGCTAGAGTATTTTTAGAAAAAGGTCCAGGTTTTGGTAAAGGAGGGGCTAGGCTAATTTTAGCTATGATTCAGGCTCAAGCTTCAGGCGACGTAAACAGAATAAAAGATCTAGATGCTAAAGTTACTGAGTTTCAGGGGCAAGTTGCTAAGTCTCTTGAAACTGAACAAAAGAAATTAACAGACTTCCAGCTTCATTATAATGAATGGATGAAAGGTATACATGGTTTAGGGGTCAGTATTTTAGGTATTTTGGGTGATTCGTTAGCCGTTACCATAGCGTTTTTTAGATCTTTGCCCTCGCTAATGGGTAATATGCTTACTCCTGGTGGGTCTAAGGAGAATGAAAAGATTATAAAAGGGGTAATGAAGTATCAATCTTTTGATAAACATATTGATAGGGCTTTGTCGTCTTTTGATACGCTAGGTAGAGCCGGTGAAGGTTTTATGAGTTCATCGGGACTAAAGGATACTTTTACTAATTTAGGTAAGGCTGTTTTCGGAGAATCTTGGGAACTTCCTAAGAGGAACGTCCCTACGGCTAATTTTACAGGAGCTAGCCTAAGTGCTCCTCAGTCTGTTGTATACCTACCTTATCCAGAACAGTCTGTTCCTCCAGACTACGATCAAGCGGAGTGGGATGATCCTAATGGTTTTGGAACCTCATCTACTTACGCATCTGCTGTGAGTGGTGATATGTCGCAGTATCCTACTGTTGAAGGTGCGTCTGCTTATGTTAATCACTCTCTTGCTATTATTACTGACGGGGTTGATGAACAGGGTAATTTAAATTTATCTTTAAAGGGTCATTGTCCTAATTGTAATTTAA
>JGI10211J14876_10000136_pt1 | contig 28145 bp, 22 predicted proteins | sample Etolagsediment_FD_14876 | JGI IMG/M metagenome (IMG submission 14876)
GGCCGGCTTATAAATCCAGCCGTAGAAGCCGCTCGCAGAATCTGGAAAGGATTCCGCATCTGCGAGCGTTCTTATGGTCGCTCTTTTGTTGAAAGAGTTTTCAGGCATCTTTAAGAGATAAGGGCCGTAAGGAAAGTCGTCTGATTTGGTGGCCGCGGGCTGGCCTATTACGCTGGTGTAATAGAGCATTTGGTTGGGTATCATTAGGCCTGGTAACGGATTTGCCCCTATGTAGCCCGGCGCAAGGTCGTTGTGCTGGGCCGCGTATATCTCGAACTGCTGCCGCAAAATTCGCAGGTTGTCCTTGGCGGCTGCCTCTTTGGCCTCCTGCGAATGAGATTGAAACTGTGGGATCGCGATAGCTGCCAGAATACCCAGAATGGCCACTACTATTATCAACTCAATAAGTGAAAATCCTCTTCTCATTTTCCGTTCCGTGAGTTTTTCATCCGTTGCCCGGAAACGCACTATTAGCGCTCTAACAACCTGTTTACTTATCGACTCAAACAGCCCGGCACTTGACTCGACCAGATGTGTTATAGGACTACTGCTCTGCCGGAAAATGGATTGATTACTTTTATTGCCGTCGGGTGCCGGGTACTTGACTAACGAAGCCAGCCGTCAGCAAGCAGTGCAAAATCCCGAAAATCGATAATGCCGTTGGTATCCAGGTCGGCGGGCATTGAAGGCCCTTCGACAAGCCAGTCGTCGGATAAGAGAAACAAGTCTGTGAAATCAACGGTGCCGCTCGCCGTTAGGTCATATATTTGCAGTTCGTATGCACCGATGTCTATACCGGTGAAATGAGGTCTTGGGTCTCCGTCAAGGTCATCTTGAGGCGCATTAACCGAATTTGCCGTATCGCGGCAGGGTGAGTAATATCCAACCTTATAATTACCCTGCACCCAATAATCGTCATTGGGGTCGTTCGGTGTACTGTTGGCATCCCAGCAGCCGAGCCCGGCAAAGCAGGGGTCCGCGGAGATATTGCCCTCGAAGCCGGTACGGTCTATCGGCTCGCCCGCGTAATTGATTCCTGTATAATTTCCTCCCTCGTTGTTCCAGACGTCGTTGGAGATGATGTTGGGGTCAACCAAAAGATTTGGGGGCGAGGTCGATTTCACGTGAATACCTGAACCGCCAAGGTTATCTGAAATAATATTATTTCTTATCTGAGCATACGCGCCGGCTTCGAGGGCAATGCCGGCGCCCGTATTTGGGTCGGTAGGAGTTGGTGTAGATATATTTGCCGTAATTGTGTTATTTATAATATTGGTAATACCTTGCATGATAAGAATTCCGCCGCCTCGTCTGCCTGTTTTATTTCCTTCTATCAGGTTGTTTACAATGGTAATTATCGAAAAAGGCTCAGTATAAGAGGGGTGCAATGCAATAGCTCCTCCCATGACACTGCTGGAGTTCCCCCAGATGTGGTTTCTTGAAATTGTTCCGGTTGCTTTCCATGCGTACAGCGCTCCGCCTGTGGTGCTCCAGTTGTGGCAGATTTCATTCTCGACGATATCCACGTTCGCCCAGTTATAACAATAGATTCCTCCGCCCTGACGGTTAAATCGGGTTTGGTTTTGTGCGATATAGTTTCTGAAAATTCTGCACTCGGCGTGGGCCCCTACGTGAATCCCGCCGCCGCAGGCGTCCGAATAATTTCCTTCCACCCGGTTGTATTCGATGACCGTATCACTATAATGACGCGTGTCAATGCCTCCCCCATATCGGTCGGCCGCATTGTTGCGGATGTGATTGTACAATATCGTGGCGCCACCATTATCAGCTATATAAATCCCTCCACCAAATTCCTTATCTGTCAGCTTGGCGTGTCCATTTTGGATTGTCAAACCCGCGATTACAGTTTGCTTGTCCTCGCCGCTGTCAAGGGTTATACAGCTTGTAGCTTGGTTGCCGTCGATTATTGTCTGCGCAACACAGTTTACATCCAGCGGATTAAGGCTGCGAAGTGTGATGTTTTTGCCCATAAAGTCAAGGTTTTCCTGGTAGAAGCCGGGGCAAACGACAATCTCACCACCTGTTGCAACGGCACTTATCGCTTCCTGAATCGTATTGAAATCCCACGGCACCGCGAGAGCACGATACTCTTGCGGCCCCATATCGACAACGCCGTTGACAACCCGAGCAGTCCCGTCATAATCCAGCGTAAGCCAGCCGGGAAGATAATCGTTGGTCCCTGCGTCAATGCACGGTGAGTTCGGATGCAATTCAAAAGACTTCAAAGGCTCGGGCAATTCCGGACCAATCTGCGGCTCTGCCGATATATTGCCGTTTATACCGTTTTGGTCCGTTATATCCCCTGCATAGTTATCCAGAGTATTATTCCAAACATTATTATTATGAATAGTTACCACCGCTCCTGTGCCAACGTATATACCATTGCCCACATTACCGACGATTATATTATTTGAGAGAATCGCGTTCGTGTAAATACCCAGCGCAGCGCCATAACTTGATGTCTGCATGACCTCGTTGTCGGCAAACACATTATTTATAATCCATCCTGTCGAGCTCCCGCTGGCCATAATCCCGCTTCCGGTAACCTTACTGCTGTTGGCAACGAAAAAGTTATTTGCAATCGTCGGGGCGGAATTTACAAAATAATAAATGGCCCCGCCTGACAACTGTTTGCTGTTGTTGCCTTCAATCCAGTTGTTGGTAACTCTCGAATAGCACTGGTCGGCAAGATATATTGCTCCACCGAGGATGTTGCACTTGTTCTGCTTGAATACATTGTCGGAGATTGTCGGCGAGCAATTGAGTCTCGCAAAAACTCCGCCCCCGTAAGCGCCGGCATAATTACCAACAAAGGTATTCGCCACAATCGTTGGACTCGCCTCGTAATGGCAGTATATCGCACCTCCGCCGTATCCAACCTCGCAGTCTCTGAACACATTCTTCGTGATAGTCGGCGATGCGCCCCTGCAGAAAACACCTCCCCCATTGGTTCCTTTCCAATACCACGAAGCCCCGCACGGGTCTGACTGTCCCGTTCCGTTTCTTATCGTAAAGCCGCTCAGGACCGAGTTGACATCCTCGCCGTTCTTTAAAGTTACCACGCTGCCGAAGTTCGGGTCAGATGGGTTTGAACCGTCAATTATCGTCGCCGCGACAACATCAGGGTCGTTCGGGTCAACGGACCGCACCGTGATAGCTTTTCCTAAAAAGTCGATATTCTCCGGATACGTACCGGCGGAAACAATAACGGTGTCCTCGTCGTTGGCATCGTCAATCGCTGACTGGATGCTGTTGTAATCTTCGGGCCGGACCTGTAGTTCCCGTCCCCAGACTGCCGGGCAGCACAAAAGAAATGCCGCAATTAGCAAAAACCCCTTCATCTACAAACCGCCTCCGAGAGTTTAGTCCCAGCCGTTCACAACAGATTATTATAACAAAAAAAGCCCGCTAAATCCAGGATTTCCTTACTCTGCCGGCAGTGTAAATTTCGGCTGTATGAACTCCCGCCGCAAAAACGCACGAACTCGGTTTTACCAGAAAAGCATATTATGGGACGAACCCTCTGTCCCGAAGAAAAACAGTCCCCACAATAAATGATAAATACTGCAAAAATATTTGGTTAAGACCTGGCTTTAAACTAAAATTACGAGTCTGTTAAGCAGGCAGTGATTTATAAAAACAAAACTTCTCATTCTGCCGTTAGGCTCATCTCTTTCCATCTCGCAGGTATCCTTACTGCCCTGCTGTATCTTTTTACTAACTCTAATTCGTACTCATATACGTATCTTCGTTCGTAATTATCGAACTTGGAAAAATCGAAGTGAATCAGGGCCGAAGAAGGATAAAAATCTACTACACAATACCATGTCCCCAGACGGGGAACATACTTATAATTAGACTGCATCATTATGCCCTGCTTATCATCGAGCATCTTATATCTGACAATATCACCGTTATTAAATTTTGGTGGAGGGGCAGTGTCCTTTACCGGGGAAAACGTCTCCCCAGGGCCGGGTAAAAATACGGGGTCCTTAAGACCTGCTTTCCCGCATCCGGTCGAATATAATGCCACAAATGCTAATAGTGTAAGTAAAATGTTCCTTGTCATTTTGTTCTAATTTTCAGCTTAAATAAACCGACAAAAAAACCCAGCGAATAGAAAAGCGTTTTCCATCCCTGGGTAGCGTCTTGTTTTTCAAAACTTTTTCTGATAAGTCTATGAGCAAACTCAATAATAAAGTTTATTATACCATAATCTATCCGGTATTGTCAACAAAATTTGAGATGACCTGCCAGTGCTGATATTTCTACCTGCAAATGATTACCTAAAAATGCTGAAAAGTGTTCTGCAGGCCAAAAGGAACCGTTAGCGAAGTGAACAGGACATACAAGACACAACCTGACAAACAGCTGAAAATGTTGGAAAAAGGTTTTTTGCCGGAGCCCTTTTTATGGAATTTTTGGAAACTTTAGAAAAACCCTGTAGCTTTTAGGGCTGTTTCCGGCCTATATTATTATGGGAACTGTATATTCTTGGCAGGAATTGCTGCTTTGGGCAGGTAGTTAGTCTTTTCTTAAAACTTTGTCTGCTCGAATGTGGAGAACAGTCGAAATGAAAAAGAGTTTGGAAAAAATAGTTCAGGGTTTTGTATTAGGGGTTTTGCTGTTTGCCGTACCGTCTTTTAACTCTAATATGATTTTGGCAAACGCAGGAAAACCCGAAAAAGTCCGGGCAAAAGAAACAATTACCAGGTTTTTATCTTCTGTAAAACTTCTCAAGAATGCTTATGACTTCGACCATAATGGAGATGGTGTTATTGATATGCGTGTTTATCCTTTAAAAACAGAAAACCCTGATCTTAAGACTAAATATATCACATTGCAGGAAGCTATTAATAAAAAGCGTCTTATCCTGAAAGAAAATCCAAATCTTTCCAACATTCGAGAGGACCCTCCAGGCAGTTTCAGTATTTTTGCTCAATATTTAGGAAGCAGGCCTCTTTATTATCCGCGCGGCTCACAGATTGGAGGAGGTTGGCAAAACAGAGGTTTTGGAAGAGGAGGTATTTTAGGCGGCGATAGATATGGAGGTTTTAGAGAAGGAAGATATTACGACGGCTATGGCCCCGGCAGGGGACGATACGATAGGGGAACTCGCAGGTACCATTATAGGGGTTTCAGTGAAAAAGGGGTTGAAGATACTGATTTGGGTGCATTTAGTTTCGAGGACAACTTTCAGTCTCCACAAAATATAGATGGTTCGGCTCCTGCCGATAACCCGGGATTCGAGGTTGATGCTTTGTGTTTTGAAAAATGGAGATTAATAGAAGAATCAAGGAGATTAGGAGACCCCGAATATTTTTCTTATGCTGGTATGGCAAGTCCGTTTGTGAGAAAACAACTCCTTTTGTTTCCTAATCAAACTAATGCTCATATAGCCATTGAAAAAGAGCTGCGAAAATTAGGTGTTCATAGTAAGACTAAAGCGTTGGCTGACGTTTTCAAAAACCGGGATATAAAGAAAATCATCGATTATTATATTGCTAATTCAAAAGACGTGCTTGGTAAAAACAAGGGCATATCAGGCATGATTGTAACAAACAAGAATAAAATTTTGTGTGCTGATGTTTATTCTTCTCCTGATTTATTTGAGAAAATGTTTCCTCAACTTATGCAAAGCGCTGCGCTTGGGGTGTGCCGGGTACGTGGAAAAGGGAGAAAACATTTAGGCCGGAGCGATGTCGAGAAACTTTTGTTTGATATTAAACAGGTTCAGAAACTAAAAAAGGAAAGTTCACAGACATACAAGCTTTGCTATCCGACATTGGTTAGCGAGGCTGTACTTTATTCTGATGAAAGCGGAACAAAGCTTGTTCATATAGAAGCATACCCTCGTCCCTAAACGGGCCGGTTATTGCGGCGGCCACAGTTCTTTTTTAAGCCAGCTGTCCGCCAGGACAGCCAAATCCAGCCAGTTTACCACGCCATCAGGCGACTCAGGGGCAATGTCCGCTGACGGACTGCCTGGAGACTGCAGCCATTGATTTCCAAGGATGGCATAGTCTTGAAAACCAACAAAACAATCACCGGTAAAATCGCCTGCAGGTCCGTACGCAGGAATGCATTTGGCCGGATACAGCCGGATATCATCGAAATGGACGGTACCGTAACCACCAGGCGCCGAACTTCCTCTTTGGCCAAAGCCAATATAGAGCTTCTCGACACTGGCTGTGTTCACGTCGGCGAAGTCACTCAGGGCAATATTCCACTCCTGCCATTCTTCAGTCTTTATGTCGTTCATATCTTCTATGGGATACCTGACCTCTACATAACTGCCGGCTCCGCTACTGTCTTCCAGACCCACATACATTTGCTCAGTCTCATTGGCATCATTGCTTGGGTCGCCGTAGAACCACAGCGACAATATCTTCACATCAAGGGCGGTCCAGTCACAAGGGGCAAGAACGAAATGGTTTGAGACCTCAGAATAATAGCCCTGGCCGTAATCATAACTATTTTCGTAGAAATATAGCATCGACTGATTGCCGCAGACCGGCGTGTCAGTCTGAAGCTGCAGGAGTGAGCTGGTTTCGTTTGTGAAAACACAATCCCATCCATAGGACCCTGTGAAACGAGTTATTGGGTACTCGCTGTCGAAGCCTTCCGTGTACTCCTCCATATCGTCCACAACAACATAATTTATCGTCGTAAAGTACCAAACGTCGCCTTTCCACAAACCTCCACTGAGCGCCTCGTTGACCTCATCAATCCGCCAATAGTAAGTTTTGTCTAATCCAAGAGGACCGCAGGGGTCATATGTGCCATCTTCAAGACTTTGACTGCCTTTGTATTCGCTCGAAGATTTATTGGCATCATCAACATCATCACAATTGGTGCCGAGGTACACATCGTGAGAAGCTGCAGGGAAACTAGGCGACCAGCCAAGCTCCACATCCTGCGCCACATCTTCGGTGCCGTTAGTCGGGCTGGGGCCACTGGCCTTTGCACGGTAAACCGTGAAGCTCCAGATATTGCCTTTGTATATATTATTGACATCCTTTACCTCATCAATCCGCCAATAGTAAGTTTTTTCCAATTCAAGAAGACCACAGGGGTCATATGTATAATCTTCAAGAATTTGACTGCCTTTGTATTCTGTTGAAGAATTATTGGCGTCATTAACATTATCCCAATCGGTGCCCAGGTACACATCGTGCCAGACTGCATTCTCTCCCACCTCCCAGCCAAGGACCACATCGGGCGACACATTTTCAATGCCATCTACCGGGCTGGGACCCCAGGCAGTTTCCGGTGGCGCAACCATCTGCAGGATGAAGGCATTCAGAATCCCCTTTGAACCTTCCCGCTTCGGCCGTGCAGGGTCCGGGTACGTGTTGTCACCACCGTCATAGATGACAAGTACGTCCGAGCCGTCAGTGAAGAACCTAATCGTCGACGTGGAAACATCGTCGTCCGAGGTAACACAAGAAACGTCCACGTCACAGGCGTCTTGGATAGGAGTAACTCCCATACCAGTGCCAAATTCAAAGCCAAAGTTATAACCTAACGAATCCGTAGGAAGTGATTGAGCTGAGACCCGGGGCATGTTCGGCATGTTGGAAGTACAATCGAGACAATTGCGGGTTTCCTGGGTACAGGGCTCCCAGTGGTTGTGGTAGCTGATAAGCTCATATTCTCCGGCAGGTAATCCGTTTATCCGCATCAGGACATCGCCGGTTTTCTCACCACCCCAGTCAATATTATGGAACCAGCCATTGGCAATGGGGTCACCGTCCGGTGCGCCGGTGGGGCAGCCGTCGCCGCCCAGGTTGTCCCTGCACATACCGTGCACGTGAAAGCCGCCGTTACCTTCACTGCCACAGGTGATAGCAACATGAACACCGGAACCGCCGATCCCATTCGTATCGGGGGGAGGACCTTGTCCGTTTTCGCCTCTTTCCCATGCCGCATCGTGCATATACATATCGGTCCCGCGTACGACCCAGGGCCACCAGCCGGGTTTTGCCGTACCCGGAATTATTTGTTGGTTGGGATCCTCGCACTGCGTCAAAACAAGGTCCACTTTCAGGCAAAGAAGCTGCGACAGAATTGAATAGGTATACTGGCTTGTAATGCCAAGGTTGGCATTGGTCGGGTTCGAGAGCTCGATTATGATAGTCTCGTAAGGTTCCTGGTCATTTGAATCTGCAACAATATCAAGGGTGATAGTCGCGGTGGTATCGTCGGGGCTAAAGACCAATGTTCCGGGCTCAAGCGTGTAGTCAACTCCACCGCCCTCGGCCGTGCCGCCGATAACCGCGTAATCTACTGTGACTTCTTCCTCGGCCGGTGCCGAAAGACCTACTTGGACGTAAACCAGACTGACACTTTCCATGCCGCTGCCGCCGCCCAGGTCAAATTCAACCGTCGGCGAGCTGTCTATGATAGTGAAGGTATGCTGCCTAATCTCTCCCAGTTGCACATCAGGGCCTGCGGGGCTGGACAGCTCAATCTCTATCGTCTCGTCGTCTTCGGGCTGGCCGTCGTCCACAATGTCAACGCTTATGTATTCGATTGTACTGTCGGGAAGGAAAGTCAGGGTTCCGGCTGCCAGGGTATAATCGTCGCCGCCGCCCAGGGCGGTGCCTCCTATCACCGTATAGTCAACCGTATACGTCTGGCCCGCCTCGGCATCGCTGAGAACAACCGGAATCTGTACCGGACTTACAGTCTCGCTACCACTCGAGGAAGCCGATTCAAACGACACCAGGGGGCCTTGCGACACTAACTCAAATCCGCTGATGAAGGGACCGCCATTACTGGATGTCTCCTCCCAATCGACGGTTACGACCTGACTGCTGCCCCCGGTAACGCTGAACGTGGCCGTGAGCTGCAGACAGTTGGCCATATCCTGCTGAAAGGGAGCATCGCCTGGGCCGGCCTTCAAGATACCATCCACCTTCACCTGCTGCGTGCATTCCCAGCCGCTAAAGTGCTTATTGAAGTAGGTCACCAACTGGTATTCACCATTAGAAAGGTTTGTGATTGTCAGGGTGTAAGTCTTCGTACCGCTGCCCTCGTCTTCGCAACTAATACAATCGTACGTCAAGTCATCCGAAGAGCCGCCGACGAGTTCCCTAAGCCTCGGTTCGGCCGGCATGTTACTGTTGGCAAGGGTGAAATCCACACCATCGACACTTTTGCTGCCACTTGTCGCGTTCCATTCGGTCCAGCCCGACATCGCAGTACCTGGGCCAAAATCCACCTTCACATACACCGCTGAAGTGGTACCGACCATGCTCAACACCAGAACAGCAAAAATCAGATAGGTCGATTTTCTGCGCATAAAACTCCTCCTTTACAAAGACATAAGTGCCCATAAAAACACAAAACCTGCTGTGTGCTTTATTTTCACATATCGCCAGAGGTATTGCTTTTGAGTGTGTCAAACAGATTATAATTGCTGGTGTCCTAAAAAGCAAGCAATAATTTGCACTTTTGAGGGACAACCTGCCGTGGGAGAAGACTGATAGTTAGAAAATGGACACCACAGAAAATGATTTGACAATATCTCAGTAGTTCTCGTAAAGTAAAGGATTAGGAAGCTTTATTGCGGGCGTAATTCAGCGGTAGAATGTCGGCTTCCCAAGCCGAATGTCGTGGGTTCGAATCCCATCGCCCGCTTTTCTTATGTGTTCAGCGCCTCAAACGCAAGTCTCTGCCCCACCCCGCGAGTTTCTTCTGCAGCGTCGGAAAAATGGAGTTTAGCTTCTAATCCAATCTAATTCCCTGCTGCTCGAGCCACTGCTTCAAATCGCCCATTTCATTGTTGAAAATCTCGTTGTCGTAATCTTCCTCCAGCTTGCGGATGTTACCGGCTAATTCCGGCTGGTCCTGCACAACCTCGCTTAATTTCTTTTCGAACTCATCGCTTATGTCGCGCAGGTCATCAAGCTCCATTTGCAGTCCCAGAATACCTGCCACTCGTCTCGTTACGGCCTCTATGCACTTTGGATTGTCACCCTGAACGTAAGCGGGAATCGCGGCCACAAGGCTTATTATATTCAAATTCCATTCCCTGGAATTAGTCGTCAGGTAGGTAACGATACTGGCGGGGCCTTCATAGTTGGTGAATTTTACGCCGTAATGCTCGAAAGTTGCTTTGAGTTTTTCATCCGAGACCGAGCAGAAGAGCCTCGGCTCACGCGTGTGAGGCACAAGGCCCGCAACGCTGCCTATGAAGTATATCGTCTTAACGTTAAACTCCGAACACAGCGAAAAGATACAGTCGGCAAATTCCCGCCATTGCAGATTTGGCTCTTTCCCCATGAAAAGTATGAGGTCGTTCTTCTCGTCACAGAAAAACGCATTTCTCGGAACTTCAAAGGACGTAATCAGGCCATCTTTTATCTTCGTGTGGGGCCTGAAAAGCGAAGTTATTTCCATTGAGCCGGGGAAATTGTAGATGTAAAATCCTTCCGGCTCGATTTCGGCAAATCTTTCGGCTCCGAGTCTTTCAATTAGGCACTTTACAGTTCCTGTTGAGACTTGGCCGCCGTCCATCCAGCCGGATAGACCCACTAACAGCCGGGGATTATCGAGCTTGGGTCTTTTGTCAATATGCAATTTGTCGGATGCCATAATTTACCCTTTTTGATAATCGGTATTGTTTTATCAGGTGTTTAGAGTTTAATCCAGAGAAATTTGGCGATTAAGGAAAATTCAATTCGCGCAAAATGTGCGCGCAAATCCGCAGCGATTCACCAGGAAAAACAGAAAAATCTCGTTTTTTTTTACTCCTGCTTCCATAGCCACTTACGTCGGAACGGTCTCGCCCAAAGCCATTTTTTCCGTATCAAATGCGCAAGTTCGCCATCGTTGACCCCGACGACTTCGACCGGCTAAATATTTACAAATGGCACGCCTCAAAAAATGCTGGAATTTTTTACGCCAGGAGAAATCTTTATCCCAAAAGGAAAGGAAAGCCCGGTTCCATTCCCATGCACCGCCAGATAATGAAAGCCCCCGCCGGTTTCGTGATTGACCATATCAACTATAACGGGCTGGACAATCGAAAAGCCAACCTTCGGCTCGCCAATCACTCGCAGAACGTCTGCCACCGACGAAAACTGAACAAATCCTCATATTCAAGATATAAAGGCATCTATTTCAACAAACGAATAAGGAAATGGCGCGCTCAAATAAGTGTCAATCGCAAATTCAAGCAGATAGGATACTTCAAGGATGAAATCGAAGCCGCGAAGGCATACGATGCCGCCGCAAAGAAATATCATGGCGAGTTTGCGTCTTTGAATTTCGCCGAATTAGCCACGAAAAGGCACAAAAACCACAAAAAGAGCAAGGAATTATTAATCACGGATTCCCCGGGCACAAGTTCCGCAGATTATAGGGATAAATAAGACCACTGACCCCCTATACGCTATCCGCTGTACGCTAAACGCTAATTTCTCCCGATTTTTATTTGCCATTTACGCTAAAAGAGGTATGATTTGGTATTCGCAATTAGCGAGATTAAAGAATATGGACCGTCAGTCCGCAACGGTGGGCTGATTTCGGCATATCAACGAAGAGGGCCACACCCGTGTCCAGTTCGGCTTAATGTTCAGCGAGAATATAGATAACTGTTGAGCATGTACTATCGGTTTCGAAAGCTTGACAGTGCCTTTTTTCGAAGTTGGTATCCAAAACCGGATAGAGATAATCTTAACTATAGGGTTTACTTTTAAGGAGAAGAACCGTGAAATCAAAAATAATTATTACAGTATTTCTGCTTCCAATTATTGTTGGTTGTGCAGGGAGAGAATCTAATCCTGTTGCCTTACATTATCCAGGTGACGAAAACCGGACCTGCAAATCTCTCCAGCAGGAAGTTGCTCAAAATGAAGTTCAAATCAGGAAAAAACTGGAAAAAGATAAAAGTAAATTTTGGACCAATACCGCATGGTTTATAGTTTTTACCCCAGCTATGGATATGAAAGAAGCAGAAAAAACTGAAGCCGAGGCATTACAGGAACGCAATAAAGTTCTTAGGATTTTAATGGCAGAGAAAGATTGCCCTTACTTAACAGATACAGAAGAAAAGACAGAAAGCCAAAAGACAGAAGCAAGAAGCTCCTAATTGTCTCGCGAGCTCTGGAAAATTATGGCTGAGTTACATCCAATGAAAATCAAAGGAAACTGGGTTGCTGGTCGTGTCTTAGATTGGCATGTTGTAAGTAGCGAGTTTATTGGATATGACGAGTTTGGCCATGCACAGTATGATACTAAGAGAACCAAGTTGGGAGAATTACTATATAAACTCAAGTATAAGGATGACACAACTGTTCTGGATGACATTGTGCGCATTATCTGCAGCTTCGCCAAGTTCAAAAGTATTGACGCAATAATTCCTGTTCCCCCTTCCAACATTTCAAGAACATCTCAACCAGTTGTCGAAATCGCAAAGAGGCTGGGTAATTCCCTTGAAATCCAGGTGTTTCCAGATGCTGTACGAAAGACCAAAAATACTCCAGAGGCAAAAAATGTATCAACTTCGCAGGAGAAATATGATATACTGAAAGATGTATTTAAGGTTGTTGAGCCCTCAATCAAAGGTAAAACGGTATTGCTTCTCGATGATTTGTATCGGTCGGGAGCAACTCTGAGAGCAATTACTGATGTTCTGTATAAACAAGGCGGGGTCGGAAGGGTTAAAGTACTGGCTTTGACCATGACGAAGAGAAGATAAAGCTGCTACATAACTTGGTGACTTATGGAATTAGATGAAAGTTACTACATATATAAGCTCTTGAAATTGAAGGGTGTTGGCCCCGTTCTCGTAAATAAGATGTTGGCCAGGCTGTCAGACATAGGCGAGCATATCTCTGGCACTTTACTTGAAGACTCAGTAGTTGATGAGCTTAAGAATTGGTTAGATGATGACCAGATTGAGAAGCTTAAGACTTTTGATCCTCAGTTGCATGACCAGATTAACCAGTTGAAAGAACGAAATGCTCATTTTGTTTCAAAGCTAGATGACAAATATCCCAGAATCTTGTCGCTTACAATTAGAAACTCAACGCCCCCAGTGTTGTCATGTATGGGGAATCTGCGGTTACTAGAAATGCCGTCAGCAGGCTTTTGTGGTTCCCGAAAGGCAAGTCAAGAAGGCTTGCACGTCGCAAGAGACTGCGTTAAACAGCTTGTACGTGAAGAAGTCGCCATCGTATCCGGCTATGCTGGCGGGGTAGACCAACAAGTACACCTAACAGCCTTAGAATCCGGAGGCTTTACTATTATTGTACTACCCCAAGGTATATTGAACTTCAAGATACGCAGGATTTTGCGCGATAGTTGGGACTGGAATCGCGTCTTGGTTATAAGTGAATTTCTTCCAGATGATATCTGGCTGTCTTCACGAGCTATGCAAAGGAATAAAACAATTGTTGGTCTAAGTAGTGTGATGGTCTTAATTGAAGCTGGGAAAAATGGGGGAAGCGTGGATGCAGGCAAAAGCACTCTAAAATTGAAAAGAACACTGTACGTACCATTCTATGAGAATATGCTTGAATCTGCCGCAGGCAATAAAAACTTAATAGAATTGGGGGCTATTCCGTTGTTCAAAGATAAGAAAACCAGCAAAGCCAATATCAATCATTTGATTGACAATATAAAACGCTTCAACTGTAGTGACAACGTATCCACCGAACAATTAACGTTTCTGTAGTCTATACACGAAAACTAGTAAAAACTACGGCCAGCCACCTACTTTTTCTACGAACGCAGCCTAAAATTTCTAAATTTCCCTCGTTAGAAACTGTGGTGGAAAAGCTATCGGGTTATTGGGGTATCAGGAGGTGTAAATCAGGAGAACAGGGCATCAGGGTTTGAACGGCGAAGCGCCGCCTTTTGTGTTTTTTTCGTGGCTATTTAAATACAGTGCCAATCAGTGTTACTTGTGCCTTAGGTAATCAGTGGTTACAAAAATAAAAATTTTTTACTTTACATCTAACTTTTCATATTGTATAATATTTATCAAACTGAATATGGTTATATTGATACACGCAAAGGCGGATAAAATGAACAGTAAATTCAAAGCACTCATCAAAGCTGCCGGGCTCAACAATCAACTATCAACTATGAACAACGAACAACAAGCAACGAATTATGCAAAACAAACCCAATTTACTAAATGCCCAAATGAACGTAAATAAAGTATTAACAAAGGATTATGAAAATGTACGCCTTCACAGACGAGGAAAAAACAAACCCAATCAAACCCAACCTGTAGTGAGCTTGCCTGCGGTGAGCAAGGTCGAACCGTCGAATCTATCTAAAAACCAAACAAATGCTGCTGCGTTTGACGAGGTAACCAAAAGACGGATAATATCTGCATCGGTAACTCAATCAGCAAAACAGGCGGTTCAGTATGAGCAAAGCGTTTAAGCACAATGTTATCGCAGTTGTTTATGACTTTGACGGCACGCTGACCCCCCAGCCAATGCAGGAATACACAATTCTGCCGGAACTCGGCATCAAGGACGGGAAAAGATTCTGGAAACAGGTCAACGAAGAGTCGGTGCGAACGAACGGCGAGGCAATTGTAACATATATGCGCTTGATGCTTGAAAAATCCAAATCCAGGCGTTTTTCGGTTACCGCCCAAAGATTAAAGGAACTGGCTAAAAACATCAATTACTTCCCGGGTGTTCAAACTTATTTTAAGAGAATAAATGACTATGTTAAAAAGCAATTTGAGCGCGATATAGAACTCAGGCATTACGTAATCTCATCGGGCTTAAAGGAGATAATCTCAGGAACGGTCATAGCTAAATATCTTTATAAAGTATTTGCCTCAGAATATTATTACAATGAATACGGGGCTGCAACCTTCCCGAATGTAATAGTGAACGACACCTTAAAAACCCAGTTCATTTTCAGGATTAACAAAGGCAAAGAAAACCTGAGTGAAAACATCAATTCATATATGCCTGTGCCTTTGAGACCCATACCGTTTCAAAACATTATGTATATCGGCGACGGGCTGACCGATGTTCCCTGTATGACGGTAATCAGAAAGAACGGCGGGTATGCCATTGCCGTTTATAAATCTCATAGCTCTCGGGGCAAGAAAACCTGCAGGGAGTTACTAAAAGCCCAGAGAGTGAATTTTATCGCCAAAGCGGATTATAAAAGCGGGACCGAACTTGACCGCTTGATAAAATTACTGTTGGGCAATATTGTTGAGGGGATTCGATACGGGCGAGAATCCTTTAAGCAATCGGAAAAATATCAGCAAGTTCTTTAGAGATTATAAGCAGGGGAGATTGTGTTCTTTGCTTACCTGTTTTAATTGCTCAAGAAGCTCACTCAGACTCTGGCTGATGACGTCGGTATCACCGCACACACGCATAAAATTAGTGTCTCCGTTCCATCTGGGGACGAGATGGATGTGGAGATGTCCCGGCAAACCGGCCCCGGCACATCGGCCGAAATTCATCCCGACATTGAAGCCGTGCGGCTCTATTGTCAGGGACAGGGCCTTTTGCGATTCTCTGACCAGCCTGGTCATTTCCAATAGCTCTTCATCGGTCGCCTGGTTGAGGTCGGGGATATGTCTGGTCGGCGCTATCAATAAATGGCCGTTGTTGTAAGGAAAGCGATTGAGTACCACGATGCAATGGGCCGAACGCCACAACAGCAGGTTCTTGTCGTCATCCTGCGGACTTGAGGTGATATCGCAGATAAAACAATCGCTGCCTTTGTCCAGGCCCTGGACGTATCCGATTCGCCACGGCGCCCATAGGTTTTTGCGTTCCAATCTGAAATTACCTCCGTGCTTTTTTCACACCTTGTGCGGGATTTTCCGGTTTTTAACGCCCCTTGAGAAGCTGCATTGTCAGTTTTTGCTTGATAGTTATCAGGGGAAGTGCGCCGGGTAGAGGCAGCGGCAAAGAGGCCTTCAGCTTTATTTCATACTGTTGATTATGTCGCTCTGTTTGACCTGTGTCGATGTTGAAAAGTTCCTCGCCCTGGCCTTGCAAATCCACTGTTTTGTAGCCTTTCAGGAAGCCGAACGTACCCTTCATTCTGAAAGACCCGACATAAGGTTTTGGCCAGCTGCGCGGCGCCGATTTGGAAGGTGAATAAGAACTCTTTATCACAGCGAGCCGTCCTTTTTCCGTCTCGCGGATTTCACTAAGCGTATAGGTAACATCTCTTGCTTTGCGTGTTACCATTGGGGTAGGTACGGATAGCTGGGACTTCCAGCTTTGGTCCACCAATACCCCTTCTTTAGGTTTTTCTATGCTGCGAATCGGATCCCAGAGAAACCACTGCGAGGATATAAAATCGGCTATCATATCGGGGTCTTTAATTCTCCTTTTTTTTGTACCTGTTTTAAACGCTTTTTTGCCGGTTTCCTTGATTAATTCGTCTAACTGCGAGTAGTCCTCTATTTTCCCGGTCGCATCGACGGTAAACGTGAAAGATTTGCCCGCGAGACTTTTCACGGCATCTTGCTTAGGGCCTTTGCTTCGCCTGATTTTTACCGATTCGCAGGTTGCCTTGATAGTTGTGAAGGCGCCGTACGGACCTACTTCAATGGGCGTGTAGGCGACGATCATATCCATTGACTCGCGGGATTTGTCGACCTTGTCCTTACCTCGTTTGGACCCGCCTTTTACCTGACCCCAATTAATCTCAACATTTCTGCTGGAGGCAAACTTGTATCGCAGGGTCTGCCCCTTTTGGAAATTTACGGTAAAAAGCTCTTTTTCCCTGACCGGACCGCCGCATCCTGCAAGAACACTCACAGCGACAAGCATAAAAATGGTTAGCGCACTTTTCAATTTTGTCCCTTTCCGTTAATCCGAGCTTAATATATTAAATTCAAACCGGATTTATCGACAAGACCTGATGTGTCTCGCCCTTAGTTTCCTTATTCTTGATTGCGGGTTTTAATCAATTCTTTCAAGACTGTACAGGCGAATGACAGCCATTCTCAACACAGCAGGTTTTTTGTCGTCCCCTGGTTTGATTGATGGGTCAACTACAACCCATTCCGTCTGCATTTTTTCAAAACAACTTTCGATTTTGGCGGCGGTCAAATTGAACTTTAGCTCGCCGGTATATGTTTTGGTATTATCGAACATTTTTGAAAAGGCACCCGTTGTCTGTTCTTTGTACAACTGCTCTGCCATTTCCGAGGAGGGAATAGCGTTCATCTCAACGAGCCCAATCCGGCGACCGTCTGTATCTTCGATTTCTTTTAACGTATAAACTCTTTCATACGATTCTGAGCCCAACAAATCGAAATTAAAATTCTTTATGCTGCTCCAATTATCACCTGTGTGCACCTGGTTCCTGCCGGCGTCGGGTAGGCCGGAAATTGCGTGACGTTCCTTAATTGCATCCGACTTGAGCAGCACTAAAGCTGTTTTGTGGGCCGGAGTCCCGCCCCTGACCGCAGCCTGCGCCCCGCTTACGTCGATAACTCTTACGACTTTGCCGTCAGGTGAAATTCGTATCGTATAACTTTGCCCGATTAGCTTTGCCAAAGGGCTGCGCCTGTCTTTTCCTCCGGAGCTGTCGAAGCCCACAATTGCCTTGTCTTTAACTTTAGCCGAATACTTCAGCTCTTCAATTGTAATCTTTGCAACGGCATTACCCCTCTCATCTATACTTTGTATCTGCTGCGTGAAGGTCATTTCGACCCTGCTGCCTGTGCGACCTCCCTTTAAGGTGGTATCATCCGAGAGTGTGCCCTCAAGTATCACGCTCCTTTCTCTTTCTGTTATCACCTTGTAAGTTGTTGAATCCTGTGGAGCGAACTTTAGTGCCAACGTGACGGGTGGTCCTTGTTTTTTAGGGCTTGTGATTCCGACAGTTCCTTTATCCTGAGGGGCACAGCCCGCCCACAGAACGAGCAGACAAACAGCACTTGCCGGCCAACTGGAAACTTTGCCTGGTATCATCATTTGGTCTCCTTAAAAACTTGATTTTGTGGCGAACCAAGACCTTATTTAAACTATGATTATAATCTTTGCCTTTCCAAAGACAACTGATTTTTCTTTATCTGTCCTCGATTAACAGTTAAAATCGGCTTTTTGGGCTTACAAGTTTACTTTGCGAACCGTTTTTGGAGAAAGGAAAGGAAATATGAGAAGCGATACGGTTAAAAAAGGTTTTCAGCGGGCGCCGCACAGGGGCCTGCTCTATGCCTGCGGTCTTGGAGACGCCGATATTAACAAACCGTTCATCGGTATTGCCAACAGCTACTGCGAGATAGTGCCGGGCCACGTTCATCTGAACAAGGTCGGGCAAACCGTCAAGGATGCCGTCCGTCAGGCAGGTGGAACACCATTCGAATTTAACACGATAGCGGTCTGTGACGGAATCGCTATGGGCCATACGGGTATGAAGTACTCACTGGCCTCGCGTGAAATCATCGCCGATTCGGTCGAGACTATGGCACGGGCACACTGTTTTGACGGCCTTGTTTGTATTCCCAACTGCGACAAAATCATACCGGGGATGCTAATGGCGGCGGTCCGGCTGAATATCCCGACGATTTTTGTATCAGGCGGGCCTATGGCGGCGGGCAAAACCGGCGAGGGGAAAACGGTTGACCTCATCAGCATATTTGAAGGCGTCGCCGAGTTCAACGCCGGCAAAATTGACGAAGCACAATTAAAAGAGCTTGAACACACGGGCTGTCCGGGCCAGGGGAGCTGTTCGGGTATGTTCACAGCCAATTCGATGAACTGTTTATGCGAGGCCATTGGAATGGCGCTGCCCGGCAACGGAACAATCCTGGCAATCAATGCGCAAAGAGAAAAACTTTATCAAACAGCAGGCAAGCAGATTTTGTCTCTGATCGAAAAAGACATCAAGCCGCTGGATATAGTCAATGAAAAATCGGTGGACAACGCCTTTGCTCTGGATATGGCGATGGGCGGCTCAACAAATACCGTCCTGCACGCATTGGCGGTGGCCGGTGAAGCGGGTATCAAATACGACCTTGAGCGGATAAACAAAATCTCGGCTAAATGTCCCAATATCTGCAAGGTATCGCCTTCGAGTAAATTCCATATGGAAGATGTTGACGCCGCCGGCGGTATAAGCGCAATACTAAAAGAAATTAGCAGCGTTTCTGGATTATTGAATACTGATTGTCTGACGGTAACCGGAAAAACCTTAGGCGAAAATATCGCAGATGCCGAAATCAAAAATCCTGAGGTTATTCATCCGCTCGATAATGCATACTCGAAGACCGGCGGCTTGGCAATTCTCAAAGGCAATCTTGCCCCCAACGGCGGCGTGGTCAAAAAAGCAGGCGTGGCGGATGCGATGCTGACTCACACCGGCCCTGCGGTTATTTTCGAGAGCCAGGAAGAGGCCTGCGATGGTATTTTGGCCGGCAAGGTAAAAGCCGGCGACGTTGTTGTCATTCGTTACGAAGGCCCGAAGGGCGGGCCGGGTATGCAGGAGATGTTAAGTCCGACAAGCTATATTATGGGGGCCGGATTGGGCGAATCCGTTGCGCTGATTACCGATGGGCGATTTAGCGGCGGCACACGCGGCGCCTGCGTCGGCCACGTCAGTCCCGAAGCGGCAGTAGCCGGCCCAATCGGATTGTTAAAAGATGGTGACATAATAGAGATCGACATCCCGAACAACAAAATAAGCGTGAAACTATCTGATAACGAACTGGCTGAACGCAAAAAGTCCTGGAAGCCGCCTGCACCGCGGATAACAAAAGGCTACCTGGCAAAATACGCATCAATGGCAACCAGCGCCGACACCGGAGCTGTACTGAAGTGGTAAGCTGAGTAAGAATGGTTTGATAAGAGTGTAAAAAACGCATTTTGAAAGGAGGTATCGAAAATCATGAAATCTTATAACATTGGATATATCAAACTTACTTACAAAATCTATCTTCTGTCATTTGCGCTTATATTTTCACTGGTAATGCCGGTGTTTGCGCTTTACATGACTGATATGCCCAAGAATATCAAGAATATACAAACAAAAGTGCGGGAGCCACGCGAGCGGGCAATCTCCCTAAAGCTACCTCTTCAGCAGCCGAGGTTCCATTGGACGTTTATGAGTCGTGAAGATTTTCTTTCGGGAAAGCTTGTTCTGCGCATCCTTCAAAAAGGGAAACTAAATGAGATTATAATCTTCGAAGGTGGTCAATTCTCGGATGGTTGGGAGGCAATGCCTTTGGCACAGGACCCGAATAGAGGAGAGATCTACTTTGGATTTCTATCTACGCGAAAGTACCTGACCGCACTTGGAGATGAATTGGAACTGGAACTGATTGTAACGAAGGACCTTCTTGGAATCGGTGCTTTTCAAACAGGCATCCTTCCCGCTGGAAAATACAAATCAAAAGGGACTTACTCAGGGCTTATTGACGAGTATGATACAACATTGCTGGCCAACGAGCTTGCAAAGGAGGGCAAGAAGTCTCCTAATGAACAAGAAACATTATTGAACAAGATTCGTGAAATGTGTGAGCATAAAGCATTTCTGGAGTCATGGAAGGACCAGTGGCCTCTTATTATTACAAGCGAAAAAGGTTGGCTTCCCAGGGAAAAGGCGGCTGAATTGAGAAACATGCGGGAGAAGTTGAATACGGCGAAATTAAAGCTTCCTACAGATTTTACAGGTCCTCCCGTAAGAGATAAGAACTTTTTCCAAAAGTACCTATGGTTCTGGATGACTATACCACCTATCGCGTTATTTATTATAATAATCTTGCGACGAGCTTTTGCCAAAAGATAACTCTAATTAAAACCGGTGGCTAAACGTTCTTGAGATTTTTTCGCTCCGCTCGCAATGACAAGGAAATGGATTCCCGCTCCCCATGGCTGCGCAGGGGCAAGCTTCGCGGGAATGACATAAAAAAGAGAAAATGACAACGCGTGTTAATCTGTAAAACTTGTGCCTAAGGTATCCGTGGCCATTGAAATTTACTATTGACTATTTACCATTGTTTTTCTCTGTGAGTTCTGTGGCAAATAAAAGTAAAACTCCGTGGTATGTTGGTGGTCTGAACTTTGAGTGTGTTCAGTGCGGGCGGTGCTGCTCCGGGCCGGGCGAAGGGTACATCTGGGTTACTAAGCCGGAGATGGAGCTTGTTGCGGAATTCCTGAAAATATCGGTTGAGCAGTTACGAGAGAAATACCTCAAGCGAGTTGGGCCGCGGACAACGATTATCGAACAGGCCGGTAGCAAAGACTGTATATTCCTGCAAAGAATTAACGACGAAAAAAGATGCATCATTTACCCTGTTCGGCCGAGCCAGTGCAGGGTCTGGCCGTTCTGGCCTGAAAATTTGGCGAGCGCCAATAGCTGGAACAAAGCAGCACAAAAATGTCCCGGCATAAATCGGGGAAGGCATTACAGCTTCGAGGAAATAGAAAAAATCAGAAAAGAGAAACAATGGTGGCTGAAGGCGTAGCAGACAATCAACTCACAGAAAGAGTAGCTGAGATTTACGACCGGCTGGATTTGCAAATCCGCGAATCCGGCGATTTGGCCGGTACCTGTGAGGTCTGCGGAAAATGTTGCGATTTCGCTCGATTCGACCATCATTTGTTTGTTACCACGCCGGAATTGATGTATTTGGCTGCAAAATTAGGCGCCGAAAATATTGAACCGATGACGACCAGCCGATGTCCCTACAATGTGGACGGCAAATGCACAATTTACGAACATCGTTTCGCCGGCTGCAGAATCTTCTGCTGCAGGGGCAACAAGGATTTTCAAAGCGGATTGAGCGAATCGGCTCTGAAGAAATTTAAATCAATCTGCGAAGAGTTGCAAATCCCGTATCGCTATAGTGACTTGGCCGATACGCTGAACACTTTTGCAGGCACTTAATACTTATCAATCGGCAGGGGGATGTCGTCCCGCGGGTCGCATAGATTGATATATTTTACGCTGCTCAGCAGCGTGCCGTGTTCCTTGTAATAGCCGTAAAGTTTTGCGATTTTTTGTTCGTCGGTAGATTCCAGATGCTGCTGCCATTTGGTAAGTTCAGCTCCCCAGACAATTTCGATATTGTCCTTTGCGTATAGGACAATATGTGGAGCTCGACTGTTCTCTATACCGTTGAAATTGCTCACATCTATTCTGTCTATCTCGTAAAGCAGGCCTCTGGCCTGCGTGAGAAGTTTGTCTCTACTCTCGAGCAGCGCCAACACAGCTACTGCTGCAGCCAAATCGTCTTTTTGCCAGACCTCGCCCGGCGGCGGCAGCTTCGGCACAATCGACAGCCCTGTTATCTTTACTATCGGCAAATCAGGCATCGCCAGGTAATCGAGCACGACTCTATCGGCATCCACATAAAATTTGTGCAGACCCCGTTTAATCAGTGCGAGAGGTTTTCTCCATCGGGCCTCGATGAGCAACTGCTCGTTAGTAACCTGGACTTTTACTTTGTCCAGCCAGGCCAGCTCACGAGAAAGCTTTTCTTGAATCGAACGCGCGGTGTCCTCGTCACGTTTCAGACCTTCACCGCCGGTCCCGGCCGCAGAGTAAACTTTTTCTTTCAACCGTTCATTAATCCAGGTGGGCGGATTTACCAGCTTCGGTGTCAGTGTTTGCTGCGAAGCAGGGACGGTTTTTTTTACGTATTTGCCCAGAAATACGAACCCGATTCCTACGGCAGCGAGAACACAAAGTACCGCTGATACCTTCAAAATAGCCGTCAAACTCGACCTGTAAGCTATCTTGCGCTTTTTCTTTTTTCTTGAGCTGCGGGGCTTAAATGATATTCTTTTCGTTCTGCTTTTTTTTCGTTTTTTTCTGGCCACGGCCTATCTCGTATCGAGCATTGACTAAATCGTATTGGGTTAAACTAACGGAATACCAGTTCTTATTTTACCTGCTAATGCCGCCTCAACAATTTTTATGCACATCTCGCCCATTGAAAGTCCCGTTTTGGCCGCCGCTCTGGGTAACAGTGAATGTCTTGTGAAGCCCGGGATACTATTAACTTCCAGGGCATAGGCATCCCACTCGTCGCTTAAAATAAAATCAACCCTCGCAAAGTGCCTAAGCCCTAACACATTGAAACAGTCAAGTGCCGCTGCCTTTATTTTTGCCCTCAGTGCCCGGTCGTCAATTGTGTCGAAGAGGAACTCTGTACCCTCGTCGATGTATTTTGCCTGATAATCATAAAAGCCGGTTTTACTTTTAATCTCAATAATCGGCAGCGCCCGGTCTTTCAGTATGCCAACTGTTATTTCTCGGCCCGGGATGAATTCTTCAATCATACAATCGCCGAACTCGCTTAAACACTGCCGGGCGGCGTCTAATACCAATTCTGAGTCATCGACAATGGTAACGCCAATAGTGCTTCCCTGCCTGACGGGCTTGACCACAAACTTCTCGCTTAGCTGCAGAAGTTGTTTCTCAAGTTCTTTTGGCCCTGTTTGGATATCGAATTTAATCGCCTTGGGTGTTATAATACCTGCTTTGGCAAAGCACTTTTTGCCGGCCAATTTGTCAAAAGCCAACCTGCTCGCTTTCGGCCCGCTGCCGGTGTAAACAAGGGATTTGTCTTCGAGTATCTGCTGGAGCTGGCCATCTTCGCCGAATTTACCGTGCAGTGCAATAAAGAATACATCAATGGTGTTGTCTTCAATTATATCCATATTTTCCGGCTGAATGTCGGCAGCTACGACGTTCAAGCCGGCTTCTTTTAACGCCTGCTCAACGCATTGGCCGCTTTGTAAACTGATGTCGCGCTCTTCGCCGATGCCGCCCATGAGGACAGCCACTTTCAATTGACGATTGCTTATGGATGATTGAGAGTTTGCTGAAGATTCAACAGCCATCGCTAATTCCAGATTTCGATTTCGAGTTCCAGCTCGATGCCGAAATTCTCTTTGACTCTTTGTTTTGCTGCGTTTATTAGTCTTACGACGTCGCGGCTTTTGCATCCTTTTTGAGCGATTATGAAGTTTGCGTGTTTCTCGCTGACCATAGCTCCGCCGATTTGAAGACCTTTTAGCCCGGCTCTATCGACCAGGGCGCCGGCGGAGACGCCTCTCGGATTCTTGAATATGCAGCCGGAATTTTTTGTGTTCAACGGCTGGCTGTTCTTTTTGTAAATCCAGATTTCCTTTACCGTTCGCACTATTTGTTCGGGGTCGGCGGTGTTAAGTTTTAGCACAGCATTCAGAATGAATTTAGCGGTAATGTTTGTGCGCCGGTAGTCGAACATCAACTCCGGCTTACTCTTTTCAAAGACGTTGCCGTCATTATCCATCAGCGTGACAGCATCTACTGCGGCCCCGATGTCTCCGAAGTTACCGCCTGCGTTCATTTTTACTGCTCCGCCGATCGAGCCGGGTATGCCTGTTAGAGCTTCAATGCCTGAAAGTCCCTTTTGTACACAGGTCAAAACCAACTTGCTCAAATCCGCACCCGCCCATGTGGTGATTTCCTCGCCGTCGAATTGTGTCTGTGTGAACCGGCCGTCCTCAAGCTTTATCACTGCCGCATGCAGACCGTCGTCGTTGATTAGCAGATTGGAGCCGAAGCCCATCACATAAATCCGGACATCATTCTCATTACACCGCTGGACAGCTTCTTTTAGCTGCTCAACGGTCTTCGGCCTGATAAAATAATCAGCCGGTCCCCCCAGACCGTACCACGTGCGCTTTGCCAACGGATAATTGCTTTCAACTATTTCATCTAAAGCACTGAAGATATTCATCTGCCACCTTCCAGATATCACCTGCACCCATAGTAACTACCACATCACCGGCTCTTACTTGCTTCTTTAGATAATCACAGATTCGGCTAAAGCCGTCGATAAATACCGCCTCTGTTCCTTTGGCTCGTATTCTTTCAACGAGTATCTGCGAATTAACCTCTTTTTTCGCTGACTGCGAGTCCCGGACGAAATAAATCTCCGGCACAATAGTTATGTCAGCAAGCTTAAAGCTTTCTGCGAAATCATCAAGTAAAAATCTTGTCCTGCTGTACTGATGCGGCTGAAAGATACACCAGAGCCGGCCTGGCTGATAGCGCTGTCGTATCGCCGCAAGTGATGCCCTGATTTCCGTTGGGTGGTGTGCGTAGTCATCGAGAACTGTGATTTCTCCAACTTTGCCTTTTAACATCAGCCGGCGGTCAAGGCCGGTAAAGGCAGGCAATAATTCAAGTACCCGGCCGGCATCCAAGCCGGCGTTAATCGCCATAGCCACGACCGCCAGAGCATTTAAGACATTGTGCTCTCCCGGCAGGCCGATTCGTGCCCTCCCCAGCGGTTGGCCGTTATGATAAATGTCGAAGGAATACAATCCATCGTTTGGCTCAAGCTTCTGCGCAGAGAAATTGCATTTTTTATCGAGTCCGAAGGTCTCGCAGCGCAGGCCGGCAGGCAGTCTGCCGATAACTTTCGCGACGTTCGAATCTGTGCCATTGGCAATTAAGACACCATCTTCTCTTGTGCCGAGCGCAAACTCGCCGAAGGCATCAACTATCTCATCCTCATCTTTATAGTAGTCCAGATGGTCCTGCTCGATATTGAGTATGGCGGCAATTATGGGCTTTAAGTTCAGAAAGCTCCTGTCGTATTCACAGGCCTCAGCGATGAAGAATTTGCCGTTGCCCGTGCCGGAAGAGCCGGCCAACTGGGTAATATCGGCGCCGATGATAAAGCTTGGGTCGAGTCCCGCCTGCTTTAGCAAATAGATGAGCCAGCCGCTTGTTGTGCTTTTGCCGTGGGTGCCGCTTACTGCAATACCGTCATAGCAGTTCATTAGCTCCCCAAGCATCTGGGCATACTTATAAATTTTGCATCCTCTCTTGCGGGCCAGTTTAAATTCGGGATTATCGTCTTTTATAGCCGCCGAGATAACGACCGCATCCGTTTCTGGATTGAGATTATCAGCCCTATGGCCGATTTTTATATCAGCCCCCAGCTCGCAGAGCTTATCTATTATGCCGCTTACGGTTTGGTCTGAGCCGGCGACGATGGCCTTGTGTTTAACCAACAGTTTCGCCAGGCCGCTCATCCCGACGCCGCCTGCCCCGATAAAGTGAAATCTCCTGCCGGCCACGCTCGGCTTGCCCTCGGTATCTATAACCTTATACTCGTGAGCAGCTTTTACTTCGTTCTGATAGGTTTGTGTGTTTGATTGGCCCATCTATCGTCCTTGAGAATATTTAATCTTCCGATGAAGTGATTTTAGCACAGAAATGACGCAGAGAAAAGAAAAAAAGGGACTAATAACTCTCCGCTAATTTTCCTCCGTCTCTGGGATATATTCGAGCAAATCACCAGGCGTGCAGTTCAACGCTTTGCATAACCGACTCAAAGTAGAAAAGCGAATTGCCCGTGCCTTGTTGGTCTTGAGAATCGAAAGATTATTGACGGCCAGCCCCGTTGCCTCAGCCAGGTCCTTTAATTTCATCCGCCTATCCAAAAGCACATAATTCAGTCGAATATTAATCATTTGCCTGCCTCCTTTAGACCAGTGTTTTCGATTCTTTGATAACCGGCATAATCCGTCGCACGATCTGGGCCAGTCCGATCAACAGCAGCGCCTGGGCAAGAGGCGGCACCAAGTAAAGAAATCCGTTAGATAGAGCTACCTTCATCGGAAATTCGCGCCAGGCGATATACGTTGTTCTGACAGCATAGCCAGCGAAAAGGATGTTAAGCGCCGCATACAGGTACAGAATTTTTTCTGCGTGGCGGAGTATCCATCCCGGCTTGCTTTCAGTTTCGAAAAGGTGCCTTATGAACTGACCGATTCCGAGCACTACCAGTCCAAGCATAGGATAGGAGAGACGCCAAGGGAAGATTTCAGGGGCAGGCCAGGGCGCCAAGCCGGTTCCACAGCAGCGCCACAGCAATCATTGCCGGAATTGTCAGCAGCAGGGCCCAGCCGATGATTCGAGCTGCAATACAGTAAATCTTCAGTAACCTTTTGTTCCGTTCAATAAACTCATTCATAATATCCTTTCTCCTTTCTTAATTGGTATAGTTTTTTTAAGCGACTATCGTGTAATCCTACACGATTATCGGCGAACTGTCAACCAAAAAAATAAATTTTCTGAAAAAATTTTTTCTTTTCCAGCGGAAAGGGTGTGCCGTTATTGTTGCTGAAAACGCGGTTTATTGAATGCAAAAAGGCTGCGCAAAGCGCTGTGCATATAAGTTTATAAGACCCTGAAACCACGAGACTTATGGCTTGCGGCTTCCAGGCTTATGCGTTAATACACGCCGGTTCTTACTTCTCCCAGCCCCAGAGGCGAATATCGTCGAATCGGCCGGTATCATCGAATGAACCCACGCCGATCTTACCCCACTTGAAGTGATTATCAACGGCTGTCATTATCGGATTGGCCATATCATCAACAAATACCTCTATAGTGCCTTTCTCAACATCGCGCAGGAGCCGGACTGTGTGCCACTTATCATCCCACTTTGTTCCCTCAGTTCGCATCTTCGCAATCGACACTCGCGGCTTGCCGTCAACAAGGAATATAGAGTTCGAGTGAGGGTCGGATTTGTTGGCGATATGCACATAATAGAAATGCGACGGGTCCTGATGTCCGAAAAACAGGCACAGGTCTCTGTGCGCGTAATCCTTTACGGTCGAGAGCATTTTCAGTTCAAGTACGAAACTGCCCACATTTATGTCCCTGATGAGATTGATGTTCAAAGGCGAACGAACCTGGGGCTTGTAATCGCTCTGTTTATGCAAAGCCAGGACCTTGCCGCTGAGTCTTTGCTCGAGTTTCCATGCGTTATCATCGGTGGCCTGCCAAGTGTCAAGCTTACCATCTTCAAAGTCTGCCTCGAAAACCAGCGGCATTTCTTCAGCGCCGTACGCTCCCGCCTTAGCTCCAAGTTTTTTCTTCGGAACGAGCATTTCAATATCCTTGAACATCACGTTCATATCCTTGCTGCCGTGCAGTTGAAGCGCGAGGTGACCTTCCAGTCGGCCTGGGTCGTCCTTTAGCTCCGCTGTTTTATGCCCATTGACGTGCACCACGATGTGTCGGCCGTGAGCGGAGACCGTCATCTGATTCCACTGCTGCGGCTTAAAGTATTTCTTCACCTCTTCGGGGCTTGGCTTGACTACCCAGGCCCTGCCGCCGGTTTCGTAGAGCCCGCCGACCTCATC
>JGI10211J14876_10000140_pt1 | contig 27653 bp, 27 predicted proteins | sample Etolagsediment_FD_14876 | JGI IMG/M metagenome (IMG submission 14876)
GAGGAAGGCGAGGAGGAAGGTGAGGAAGAGGAGGAAGAAGAGTTTGAATTAATTGAAATTCAAGGAAAAGAATATTTTACAAACAATGAGATTGGAGGAGAAATTTATTCTTGTGTAGATGATGATATTGGTGAAAAAGTAGGATATTTTGATAAAAATGGTATTGCACACTTTAGCAAATAATATAAATATAGTATATAATGAGTAATCGAGAATCTAGAATTTTAAAATTAAGAAAAGCTACAATATATGGAAACTTATATGCAATAGATAAAGATAATAATGATTTATATGATTATGAATCGGCTTTAAAAGGTATACCTATAAAAATTGGAAAACTAAGTTATAATCCAACTAGAATAAATTTATTTGATGAATCAACAGGAAAAACAGTAAATAATGGTTCTACTGGAAAGACAAAAACACAAAAAGGTGGTAAAAAAAAATCTAAAAAAGCAAAAAAAAGTAAAAAATTTAGAAAAACAAAAAACACTAGAAAGATGAAAAAAAATTAAAATATATATTATTTTAATTTTCTCTTTTTAGCAATAATATTATTATATATATATATGTCATGTATTAATTTAAAAAAAGGTGGAAAAAGACAACAATCTGGTGGAGAAACTTGGTGGTTTCCTGATGGAGAGAAAAGCATGAACGCAAAAGTAGAAGGTTTTTGTAATCATCCTTCAGCTCGTCCCGGAGGAACAATGGTCGACACTGGCAAGACACAGGCTGGGTACTCAATATATGAGTGTCCTTTTTGTTACAATAGGGTATTTGGCGGGCCTGCGGAGCTTAATCCCTGCGCGGACGGTAATTCTCCTGATGATGTGGAAAGTGTGGATACTAAGGCGGAATTTGATAAATATCAAGCTATAGCAAGGCAATATCGGAAAAAAATTGTATTACCATATACACACAATGAATTAGAAGACAAATTCTATCCTAACCGTTACAAAAACCAAGGTGGTAAAAAAAAATCTAAAAAAGCAAAAAAAAGTAAAAAATTTAGAAAATCGAAAAAAAAAATGAGAAAATCTAAAAATAAAAAGCGATAAGTTAAAATAATATAATATATATATAATGCAAGTTTGTGCACCAGCAATAGTATATATAGGATTCTCTCTTACGCATATAATAATAGATACATTTAAACAATTATATAATTCTGCATTTATGAAATTTTTAGTTATGATAGTATTTACATTAGTACTTAATATTTTATGTAAAAGAGGATTAGGTATTATTTCCTGGTTTATAGTTTTTGTACCATTTATATTTATGACAATAATAAGTAGTACTTTACTTTTTGCATTTGGTTTAGATCCTAATTCTAATACTTTTATACCAAAACCAAAAAAATAATTAGTTAAATAGATATAAAACTTTCTAATTTTATATCTATATAATGGATAGCAATTGTATAAAAAATATGTTAATAGAAAATTTATTATTATTTATCTATTACTTTAGACAGTTTCTATTATATATTAATAAGTTATACTATGACATGTGTATGTATTTTAATACAAATAATGATATTTTATTTATAAAAGATAATAGAGTGATAAAAAAAAATAATTTTGATAATATAGATAATATACCAAAAGCTGATTATTTTGTAGTAAATTATAATAGTAATGAAAAAAAATTAATAAAAGTTAGTGATGATTATAGTATATTAGACTATCCAGAAAAAATTCCTGATATATGTAAATTTAGATTTATATTAGCAATGATTAAAACTGATAATAAAACAATAGATATAACTAAGTATTTATATAATGATAATAGATCATATTATCTTGAAAATTCTATTTTATTTGATAAAAATTTTAATAATTGGCTTTGTATAAATTATTTAAATGAAGAGTTAGATAATATTAAAATAAGTTTAATTGATCATAATGCAAATGAGATAGAACTAAATAGTTCTCAATTTATAAAATTAGGAATACATAATTATCACATAGATCAATTAAGTTAGATAAAAATGATATAAAAAAAATTTTACAGTGATATATTATGGATACTATGGTAGAACAAATTGATAATTGTAGTATATCCAAGTCTAAATTATTAGATACGTGGACACTTTGGGCACATCTACCGCATGATACTAATTGGAATTTAGATAGTTATAAACAAATTTCAGATATTAATTCACTTGAAGATGCAACTTCACTATTTGAAAATCTTCCAGAATCTATCATTAAAAACTGTATGTTATTTTTAATGAGAAAAGGTATATATCCAACTTGGGAAGATCCAAAAAATATAAATGGTGGTTGTTTTTCTTATAAAATTAATAATAAATTTGTTACAGATACTTGGAAAAAATTGTCTTATGTTCTACTAGGCGAAACATTAACTAGTGAAGATTATAGTAATAATATTACAGGTATAACTATTTCGCCAAAAAAAAATTTTTGTATTCTAAAAATATGGTTTTCTAATTGCGATAGTATTGATCCTAATATTATAATTGATATAGATGGGTTATCTAAACAGGGTTGTCTATTTAAAAAACATATTAATGATTCGTAATTATAATATTTATTTATAATATAAATAAATATTGTAACATTAATTCTATTAATTACAATTATTCTATTTACTGGATATGGTATATCTGTATTTTTCAAAGATAAATTAACATTAATAGAAGGTTATTTAATAGGTGTTATACTTACTGTATTATTTGGGTTTATATTTAATATCATAAAAACTAATAAATTTAGTGTATTTAAAAAATATCATAATATATTTAATTTTCTAGCACTATTAGTAGCGCTTATAGGATGTATAATATGGTTTATTTGAGAATATCTAGTAGTTTTAGGACATAAAACGATCCTATAATAGATGCAGCTGGTGCAGCAGCATGTTCTATAGCTACATTTATTACACTTATTTTATTTGTACAAAATAAGTAAAAAAAATATTAGTTAATTTGGTGGTAATTGAGCTAGACATAATTTTATTTCTCCAAGAGAAGCAACATTGTATTTTACAACTAAAGGTAAATCATTTTCTAAATATATTTCAATCTGACTACATAAATTAGTACATTTAATAAAGTATCCTAGATTTTTAAGAGAGAATTCTCCTTGAATTATTTTATTTGGATCTTTTTGAATAAATTCCATATGACCACCTGATTCAGATCTTCTTATTTCAGCTTTTGCAAATTGGCCTTGACATTTAAATATTAGTTCATTTCCAACAGATTTTATTTCTAATTTATCAGAAATAATACTTAAATCTCTAATTATTTTTTGAAAATCTGTTGATGGTAGATTTAAAATAGATGCAAAAGTTACATTTGGTACTGCTAATTCTTCATTATCTGGCTCAATTAAACGTAATTTTTGTGTTTTACACTGTTTAATATCTCCATTCTCAAATTTTAATCCTAAATGATGAACTATACCATCAACATAATCAGTATCTTCTATATATAATGTTAATGTATCGTCATTATCTATTGTATTAATTAATTTAAATAAGTGAAACATATTTACTCCAATTACTATTTTTTCTTCTTTACAATCATAGTGTTCAAAATTTTGTGCTTGTAAAAATAAATGTGCTAAAATTGTATGTGACTTGTCCATATTTATTATTCTAATACCATCAGGACTAAATGTAATATTTGTTTCTAAAAGTATATCTTTTAATGCAGTCATTAATGTTCTAAATGGTGCTATTTGAATTGTTTGTATTGTTAGAATATTACCAGAATTTTGAAAATTCTCGTCCATTATAGAAATACCTTTTAATAAAATCTTTAAATAGTTAATTTATTTAAATCTAATGGCTCTATTTTCAACTATTTCATTATTTTTTTCAACAATTTTTTTCCAAGATGTATTATTTGGTAATCCTAATTTTTCAGCTAATAATTTTCTCTCTATTTCTGCATTATACTTTATTAATTCTATTTCTGAAAACCCTTTTTCTTTTAAATTTCCCAAATTATCATTTTTTAATAAATGATCTTTTTGTTTTGATAATTTATTAAAAGTAAACAATTTTCTTGTATTTTCATTCATATTATATATAATAATTTTATTTTTTATATTCTTGTTTTAGTTGTTTAAACTCTTTATCTAATCGCCTTGCAATTGCTATACAATTATTTTTTTTTAGTGGGTCATTTGCAACGTCTCTCAATAAATTTTTTGCTATAGGATTTATATCAAAATGTTTTGTATAATATCTCCGCCTTCCTATTATAACTTTTACATTATTATTTGGTAAATCTATTACATAACACTTTCCTAATATACTTTTTCCTGCTTTTTGTGTATGTCTAGATTTTTTATCTTTTTTCTTTTTTACTTTACTATTTTTTTTAGTATAATTTCGACTATTTCGCATTATATAATATAACTTTAAAAAAATTGAAAAATAATTTAAAAGAATAGTAAACATATTAATAAATGTCATCTACATCTAAGACTGATCTTAATAAATATCAGAAAAAAAGCGATAAAGAACATATTTTAGATAATCCTGATACATATATAGGATCAGTAGAACTAGTAGAATCTAATGAATTTATATTTTCAGAAAATAGTATAGTAAAACAGCAAATCTTATATAATCCTGGACTATATAAATTATTTGATGAAGCTATTGTTAATTGTAGAGATCATGTTGTTAGAATGCAACAAGCTATTAGTAATAGTGAATCTGATTGTATTCCTGTTACATATATTGATATATCTGTTAGCGATGATGGTACAATAACAATGGTGAATGATGGAAATGGTATTGATGTTGCTGAACATCCTGAATATAAAGTATGGATTCCAGAACTTATATTTGCACATTTAAGAACATCAACAAATTATAACAAAAATGAAGAAAAAATAGTTGGGGGTAAAAATGGATTTGGTGTAAAATTAGTATTTATTTGGTCTACTTGGGGTAAAATAGAGACTATTGATCATAAACGTGGATTAAAATATACTCAAGAATTTCACAATAATCTTGATAATATTGATAAACCTAAAATTACAAAATGTAAAAATAAACCTTATACTAAAATTGAATTTAAACCAGATTATAAACGACTCGGGTTTAAAAATGGTTTAACAACTGATATTTTAAACTTATTTAAACGTAGAATCTATGATATAGCAGCTGTTACTGATAAATCTATTAAAGTTAAACTAAATTCTCAAGTAATTCCTACTAAGAATTTTCAACAATATATTAAATTAGTTGCTGGAGATAGTGAAATAAAATATGAAGAGGCTAATGAGCGATGGGAATATGCAATTATATTAGCACCAGAGGGTGAATTTAGTCAAATTTCATTTGTTAATGGTATATATACTTCAAAAGGTGGAAAGCATGTTGATTATATTATAAATCAAATAACAACAAAACTTATAAAATATATTAAAGAAAAAAAAAAGGTAGATGTTAAACCATCTTCAATCAAAGAACAAGTAATGTTATTTTTAAGATGTGATATTGTAAATCCAAATTATGATAGTCAAACAAAAGATTATATGAACACACCTATATCTAAATTTGGTTCTCAATGTAATGTAAGTGATAAATTTATTGAAAAAATTGCAAAAATGGGAATAATGAGTGCTGCTTGTCAAATTACTGAAGTAAAAGAAACAAAAACTCTTAAAAAACAAGATGGATCTAAAACTAAATCTATTCGTGGAATTCCTAAGCTAATAGATGCTAATTTTGCAGGAACGCCAAAATCTGGTCAATGTACACTAATATTATGCGAGGGAGATTCAGCCAAAGCTGGTATTGTATCTGGATTAACAAGAGATGATAGAAATATTATTGGTGTTTATCCTATGAAAGGTAAATTATTAAATGTACGAGGTGAACCACTCTCTAAAATTGGAGGTAATAAAGAAATTACTGAAATTAAACAAATCTTAGGATTGGAACATGGTAAAGAATATACTGAAAAAGATGTTACTACTAAACTTCGTTATGGTAAAATCTTATTTATGACAGATCAAGATTTAGATGGCAGTCATATTAAAGGGTTAGGTTTAAATCTATTTGAATCTTTATGGAACTCACTTGTTAAAATTCCTCACTTTATTGGATATATGAATACTCCTATTTTAAAAGCAAAACGAGGTAGTCAAGTTAAGGAATTTTATAATGAAGGGGAATTTAATGAATGGAAAAAGACAAATGATCCAAAAAATTGGACAATAAAATATTATAAGGGTTTAGGTACTAGCACAAGTAAAGAATTTAAAGAATATTTTCAACATAAAAAGATTGTATCATTTAGTTCAACAGGTGAAGGTTCATCTAGTAAAATAGATATGATCTTTAATAAAAAACGTAGTGATGATAGAAAACAGTGGTTATCAACATATGATAGAAATAGTTTTATTGATACTAGTAAATCTCAAGTTACATATGAAACTTTTATTGATAAAGAGTTTATCCATTTCTCAACATATGATAATGAACGGTCTATTCCAAATTTAATAGATGGTTTTAAAATTAGTTTAAGAAAAATTGTCTATTCTGCATTTAAGAAACGTTTAACTAGTGAAATTAAGGTTGCACAATTTAGTGGTTATGTTTCAGAACATTCTGGCTATCATCACGGCGAAGCTAGTTTAAATGCATCAATTGTAGGATTAGCTCAAAATTTTGTTGGATCAAATAATATTAATTTACTAGAACCAAAAGGTCAATTTGGAACTAGATTACTTGGAGGAAAAGATGCAGCATCTGAAAGATATATATTTACACATCTAAGCACTTTAACTAGACTTATCTTTAGACAAGAAGATGATAGTATTCTTGAATATTTAGAAGATGATGGCGATAAAGTTGAGCCTATCTATTATGTTCCTATTATTCCTATGATTTTAGTAAATGGTACAAAAGGAATTGGTACTGGATTTAGTACTGATATTATGTGTTATAATCCATTACAAATTATCAAAAAACTTAAACTAATGCTTAAAAATAAAGATAGTGATATTGAAATTGAACCATATTATAGAGGATTTAAAGGTACTATTGAACTTATTGCACCAAAAAAATATTTAATTAAAGGTACTTATAAAACAATAAGTGATAATAAAATTGAGATTACAGAATTACCTGTTGGAACCTGGACTCAAGATTATAAAGAATTTTTAGAAACACTAATTGATAATAAAAGTAAAGATTATAAACCAATTGTTAAAGATTATGATGATTTATCTACTGAATCAGATGTGAATTTTGTAGTAGAGTTTTATCCAGGTATTTTAAAAAATCTTATCTATAATGTTAAAGATATTAGTGGTAACTGCACTGAAAAAGTAACCGAATTAGAAAAATTACTAAAACTATATACTACACATTCAACAAATAATATGCACTTATTTGATCATAATGAACATTTACAAAAATACGAATGTGCTTCAGCTATTATTGAAGCATATTATCCTATCAGATATGAATACTATGTTAGTCGCAAAGAAAATCAATTAGATATTCTTAAACGTGAACTAATAATTTTATCAAATCGAGCTAGATTTATTTTAGAAACTTTAGATGATAAGATTGATCTACGTAAAAAGCGAGATGAAGTGATTATTGAATTACTTACTAGTATGAAATTTGATAAAAATCCTGATGATAGTAAACATCCATATCACTATTTAACTAAAATGCCAATGGATAGCGTTAGTACTGAAAATGTCGAAAAAATATTAAAAGATAAAAATACTAAAGAAAAACAGTTTAAAGAATTAGAAAAAAAAACAATTGAAAATATTTGGTTAGAAGAACTAGAAGAGTTAGAATCTACATATATTGATTATATTAATGTTAAACCAAATATTAAATCTAAAAAGTAAATAACTTTAGACATATTTATAAAATAATATTTTGATTTTATAATCTATTTTATAAATAGATGATTAAAGCAAAATATTATTTTACAATTGGTCCAGTTATTTATACTGGACTAAATATTTTTTTTACAGTTATTAATATTGATTGGAATAAAATTAATATACCTATAACTACTATTTACTTTATCACCCATATAATAACTACTTTAACTATTTCTGAAATTTTTTTAAGCTATTTACTCATATTATTTATTAAACCAAATATTACTAACACTATAACCGACAATGCTAGAATTGACAATGCTAGAATTGACAATGCTATAACTGATTGTCCTGTAATTATTAATTACAATTTAAAAGCTTTTACAAAACAAGATATTGATTTATGTTTTTTTAATATGTATAATGCATATATAAATAATATATTTAATAATACAATTGCAGTCTTAATATCAGTTACAGATAATTTAGAATTAAAACAATATGAAAAAGCTATGTTATATAAATATAGAAATAAAATTATAAATCATCTTTCAAATAAAGGAGAAGATTATCTTAAATATCCTAATAATAACAAATCATGGAAATATTTCTCTCTTACACCTGATAAACTATTTAGTTTTTGTAATGAAAAAGCTAGTAATTTTATACTAATTTATCGAGATACTAATATTTTAAAAAAATGTGGACAATACCAAGACTTAATATGCCTATCTGAAGGATATGATTATCCATATACATATAATGATTTTAGTATTTATGGTACTAATATTCGTATACCTGATAAAATGTTTACTTATTTAGATAATAGTGATTACGAAAAAATATATAATAAAAAATATAAATATACTTTGGTTTTAGATTCAGATAGTATAGTATCATATAATTTTTTAGAGAGAATAGTTAACATAGCTGAAACTAAAAATAATTACGATATATATCAGCCTAAAATAGAATTAACTAACCTTAAAACTATTTTTCAAAATATTCAAAAAAATTGGCTTGATCATTCTAATATTTCATATACAACTATCACAAAATATTTTAATCATAGTGCTTTTTTCGGTAAAGGATTAATAAATAATAAAAAATATTTGAAAAAATGCATTGGTCATCCTGATAATTTAATAGAATACATTCCAGCTGATGCAGTAAGTCATGATACATTTGAAGCAATGTGTATGGATGTATTATTTATACCTGAATGTTCACTTTATGAAGCTACACCTAAAACATATTTATCATGGAATTTTAGAGAGATTAGATGGAGTATTGGTGAACTTATTGTAGCTAGTCATATATTACCAAAATTATTTAAAAAAAAAATAAAAATGACACGGCACATATATAAATTATCATTTAATAAGTTATTTTTTGCCTTAGCTTCTTTTCGAATTCTACTAATGTGGCCAATATTACTAATATATATCATACTAAATTCAACAATACCATTTTATAATTACTATATTTCATATTTATATATAATTTTTACAACTATTGTAATACCTAATTTAATTAAAATATATTATTCCCAAAAAAATATAATATTTTATGTATTTACTTCAATTATACATGTTTTACCTGAGCCATTAATTGGTACTACTAGACTTATTTTTTCATTATATAAATTAACAAAAGGCAATTTTGTATGGATTCCAACTAATATTATTGAATTCTCTCTTTCAAAACAAAATAATTTTAAAAGTTCAATATATTATTTTGGTATCTATTCTATTATTGCGTTAGTATTATTTATACTGTATTATTCTGTAAATTTTCTATTATCTTTATTTTTAATGTCAATAATCTTATTGCCTCTATATAATATAATTACTAATTTGAAAATTATATATCCATTTAAAATTAGATTTAGAAAAATTACTAGGTTAAAAAATATAAAAATTATAAAATAATAAATTAGATTTTTATTTATTATTTTATTTTATAATAATTTATTTATCTTCTCTTTTTTCTTGTTCCTCCAATTGTTCTCGCGCGACGGAGACGAGGTGGACTTCTTGAATTTTTTGGTGTCTTTTTAACATATCCAAACTTACCTTTTTGTGCAAAATATCCATGTTTTTGTAATCTTTGTTCACGTTTTGCTGTCTCATGTTTTTTCTTAGATTTCCAACGCCCTTTTACATAGACTAAATCTTTAGCTAAAAGTCCTCCACTTGTTTTGTATGCTGAACCATGACCAACCTCAGCTCGTGAACCTTCTAATTTATCAAATGTTTCACTACCAATATGGTATTTTCCATCTGCTGCTTTACGGTGATTGCGCATTTATAATATTAACTTAGAAAATATTATATTTGTATAATATAAATATGAGAAATAAAACAAATAAAACTCAAAAAAACAAAAAAAGATATAAATATTATAAAAAATCTAGAAAACACAAAATGACTAAAAAATATTTAAAAGGTGGGGGAGATATAAGAACTTCTTGGGTTGGAGTTGCTAACCATCAACAGCCAACTGGATTTGGATGGTTATATAATTCTTTTTTTAGACCTTGTAATTCTAAACATTCCTAAGAGTAATAGATGTACTATTAAATCTTACATTCCAAGGTATATTACATTGACATATTTGTTTTGAAGTAGTTAACTGATCTAGTAAACTTATACGTTGATTAAATTGATTTAATGGTAAATTATACCAATTAACTGCTTGTATAATATTTATACAAACCGCTGGTATATCAAATACAACATTTTTAGTTCTTCCATTTGCATTTCTTGAAACTGATCTTGCTAAACGTGAATATCTCATAGCTTGTGTTACTAAACTACCTGGATTGTTTTTTGCTGTACCTGCAAAAAATTTAGGATTTTTTATATAAAAAACTTTCTCACATTTATCTAAGTTATTTACTGGATCATCTACCTTACTACAATCATAATAAAAAGGCAGTATAGCATTTCTAGCAATTCTACTAAATCTTCCCTTACTCTCTTTGCATCCACAATTAAATTCTGTAATTTGTAATTGCGGTACAGATTGTGCACAAGGTTTTCTAGCCATTATTTATTATAATATATTTATATTATAATAAATAATTTAAATATAAGGAATATATTTTGGCATATCATTTTCATATGTTGTTACCTTAAAACTACCACTATATCCTTCTACATTTACTATATCACCTGTGTATAAATCATCACAACCTACATCAGCTGTGCAATTACGCCCTTTATATTTAATTGGTAATTTTATCATACTATTTCTATCTGACATTGTATAAAAATTCCATTTATCTCTATTTGTAATTAATGGTCTACCCATTAATGGTAATATCATCTCTTTATCTTTTCCTATACGTGTTAAAATACCTATTTGTCTATAACTAGTATCAAATGATTGAGTAGGAATATTTATTGGCATTCTAGTAGAAAATATATTTAAATTTGGAAATAATCTATTATCTCTTGTTGGGCCTTCATATGGATTTAATAATACATCATTTTCTACATTTGAATATGTATAATTAGCTTTTGGCATTAATCCTGTACCAATATTATTAGTTGGTAAATCTATTACATTTCTATATTCTATTTTATTCAAATTATTATTTTTAGATAAATATATTATTCCTAATGATACAGAAAATATAACCACCATTATAAAAAATAATGTCATATTTTCTATACATATTACACCTGGAGGACAACGACCCATATATTATTTACTAATATAATAATAATTTATCATATTAGTACTAGTAATAGTTTATTGCTAAAATATTGTATGGAGTGGGATTCGAACCCACGCGTCTTTCAACAGTAGAACTTGAGTCTACCCCCTTAGACCGCTCGGGCATCCATACACAATATATATTATATCACAATATCTATTTAAATTATTTTTTAATTAAAAAAATGGTTGTAATTCTAATGTATTTGTTTTAGGGCTAGTATTTACTGGGGTTGATATTGGCACCGACAATGTACTTGCATCTATTTTGTATTTAATATATGAAACTGCTTCCTTATATACCTGTTCTATAGCAAAATCGGTTACTAGATTATTTAGAGTAATAATTTGATGTTTAATATCACAAGGTAAATTATTGGCATGTTGTAAAAATATACTTCTCATTATAATTTTTAATTCATTACAGTTTTGAGGAGCTATTACATACTGGCCATTTGATCTATCATACACACCTTTTCTTATTGCATTTTGTAATATTTGTATATTTTCTTTGCTAAAAAATGTACAAGATAATAGTGTATCTGTCCACTGTCCAGTTAAAGCATCTCTAAATGATACACACTGTTTTATTGGTATTTTATCTGATAATTGAAATTGTGGTCCAATAGGACCTAATATATCTACTCTTCCATTTGATGCAAAATTCATATAATAGATATTAGAAAAAAAATATTACAATAATTTATATATGCAATTTCAACAGATAGTAGTTATGATTGCTGCAATTACACTAATTGGCTTATTAACATGGATTGGTTATGGTATGTATCAAAGCGAACACAACGCTAAGTTTCCTCCTGTTAGTAGCGATTGCCCAGATTACTGGACTGCTAATAAAAATGGTTGTGTAAATGTTAAACATTTAGGAAATTGTAATACAGGAAAAGATAACACAATAAATTTTAATAAACCTCCTTTTACAGGCGAAAATGGAATATGTGCAAAATCTAGATGGGCTAGACGATGTGGTGTAACTTGGAATGGTGTAACTAATGCTGGGGCACAACTACAAAAGAAATGTGGTTTTGAATAAATTATTATATTATATTTATTATATAATATGATAGATATTACTGAACATGTTCCGAATGATATTTTAGATATTATATTTTATTACTTAAATATTAGACAAAAAATTTTTCTAAATAAAAAATACTATAATAAATATAATTGTTATATAGATCAATATATAACAAATTATAGTTCATATATTAGAGATATTATTCGGTTTGATTGTTCATTTATATTTGAATATATTATATATAGAAATTTAAAAAAATGGATCAAAATAAATAATTATAACTATGGTAATGTTATTTACTACAATTACATCTATTTTTTATCAGATTTTTCTAATAAAAATAAAGCTACTAAATGTTTGTATTTATTAAATTTACATTTAGAAATATCTAAACTTAAAAAGTTAAATTGTAAAGATTATAGAATTAAACGTAAAGAATGGATAGCATAAATTTAAATAGCATTCTTGGCCGTGAAAATATAATTTGTCAAATCAATAAATTTTTAATTAATTTTGAAAAAAATAAATATGATTTAACTACTAAAAGAGGTGTCTATCTATATGGACCTCCAGGTACTGGCAAAACCTACTTTATAAAAGAAATATTAACTAGTTTAGGTTATGATATTATAGTATATGATGCCGGAGATATAAGAAATAAATGTATTATTGATACTATTACCCAAAATAATATGACTGACACTAATATTCTCTCTTTGCTAAATAAAAAAATAAAACCATTAGCAATTATTATGGATGAAATAGATGGAATGAATAATGGAGATAAAGGAGGTATTAATTCACTTATAAAAGTTATACGTCCCAAAAAAACTAGAAAACAAAAATTAGAAGAAATATCATTTATTCCTATTTTTTGTATAGGTAATTATCATATTGATAAAAAAATTAATGAATTAATTAAAGTTTGTCTTACCATACCATTTCCTATTCCTACTATTAAAGAAATTACCAATATTATTCAACTTACAATGCCCAAAATATATTCAAACAAAGAATTATTATCCAGTATTACCACATATGTACAAAATGATCTAGGTAAACTCAGTTCTATTGAAAAATTATATAATAAAAATTTTAAAATTTTATTAAATAAAGAAACTCTAGCTCTTTTTATACCAAAATCTTTTACAGAAGACACTAAAGATATAACTCGCCATCTAATAAATAAAAAACAAAATATTAATAATCATAATATTATTATGAATGAAACTGATAGAACTATAGTAGGACTATTATGGCACGAAAATATTATAGAAACATTTAATAAAGTTAATAATAAAATTACTATTCCACTATACATTAACATATTAGATAATATATGCACTGCTGATTATATTGATCGTATTACATTTCAAAAACAAATATGGCAATTTAATGAAATGAGTTCATTAATTAAAGTTTTCTATAATAACTTATTATTTAAAAAAATTATTACTAAAAATGATATTAAAACCATACGATTTACCAAAGTTCTTACTAAATATAGTACCGAGTATAATAATCAACTATTTATTCAAAATTTATGTCAAATTTTTAGTCTAGACAAAAAAGACCTATTTACACTATTTATTAAATTACAAAATTTATATAATTCTGGAGAAATTTTTAACTATATGGAACAATATGAAATTACTAAATTAGACATCAATAGAATCTATAGATATATTGATAAATTTCATAATATAAATACTCAATATTCATATAATGATAAAGATAATGATTAATCAGTGACTACCATATTTCTTTTATTCCAATTATCTAAAATCGCTTCTGATAATACTACCTTATGATGTTGCATATATGATTGGGGATTTTCATAAAATGCCTGATTTGTTACTGATGCACAAGTTGGATACGGCGTTTTTGCCGATCTATTTTTATATGCTATTGTCGAACGAACTTTAAAGAACTTTTTCTCATCTTGACTACCTACCCTAAAAGGATATTTTGCGCCTGTTACTGCATCTAGAATTGGTGATCCTACTACATCTGAATAATACACTTTCTTATATGGATCATAAATACTATCTTTCTCTAATTCCGAAAAATTTGACATATTTTCATTGTACACACTGGCCGCCATGCTACCTTTTATTATTATATAATTTTTATATCAATTTTTTTATTATATAATAATTAATTATTTATACTACCTATTTTACTCTCTAAAAGTTTTATATATGCATCTTTTCTACTACATTCATTTTTTAATTTACTTATAGTATCATCTTGTTGTTTTAATATATTTACAATTTGTTTATTTGATAATACTTCTGCTTTTCCATTTACTTCACCTGTAATTTGACCTTCACTATTTTTAGATTCTAATAATAATTGCAATAAAACTTGATTTTGATTTATCTTATTTTGATTATCATTTATAATTTTATTTAACTCACTCGGATTATTTTTTAAATGTTCTATATGTTCTTTTGATAATCCCATACTACTAAATATTTTATTATTATGTTCTTGCATTTCATATGTTTTCTGTTTCATTAATTTTTCACGTTCTTTTGCCAGTTCATCTATCTGTTTTAAAACATCCGGTTTCATTTCTGGCTTTCCTGGTTCATAACTTTTTAATGCTGTCACTATATCTCTCATAAAAAAATCTAGTAATTCTTTTTCTTTTACAAAATCTTCAACCTTTTTATCCGAAACTTTTACATATTGTGGATGTGGATTATCTAATAATGTTTTTTTATCAAATGTATTATGATCGTGTGAAAATACTAAAATTGTCTTTTTTGGCTCTAATTGTACAAATGGTACTGTATAGTCTTTTAAAAATGCCTTTTCTTCTGCTAGTGCCGCTGTATCATTATATCTATGATCTTTTAGTAATTCTCGTTTAAATGCAAATGTTCCTGCTGTTGCATGATTTGGTCCATATGGACCAAATTGATACATTTTACTTATATGTTTAAAATATATATATATTTCACTTGCACCTGCACAAAGTGCTTTTGGATGTGATTGTAACATATTTACTGCATGCATTATACGATCTGGTGGATAATAATCATCATCATCCATATACACTAGAATATCTCCTTGCGATTTCTCATGCATTATATTACGTTTTTTTCCTAATGCCATTTTTTCATCATACTTATAATATTTTACATTTGATATATCACATACTAAGTCTTCTATCTTATCTGTACCATCGTCTATTATAATCCATTCTATCTTATCTTTTGGATATGTTTGATGATTAAAACATTTTATCATTGATGAAATAAATGGTCTTCTATTATATGTTGGTGTACATACACTCACTAATGGTAAATTATCTCCATGTTTTGATTTACTTTTTTTACCCATATTTATTTATAATATATTTATACTTTTAAATAAATATTAATATTATATTCACCGACACTTACTACTCTGATTACCACCCACTTTTGAAAATAAACTATAGATATATTTTATTAAATGAATAATTAATATCAAATAGAATATTACTGTCGGAATTATCTTTACTGGTTTTTCTATATGTTTATTCATCTTTATTTTATATAAAATTTGTAAAAACATAAACCCTAATATATATCCTATCACTACATTTTCACCCTTTACTATATTCATTATTATTTCACGTTGTTCACTATTAAATAATGGCTTTATTGCTAATTCAAAAAAGATTTTTAGTGTATTAAAACTTGATATTATTACATCAAAAATACCAATAAAAAATCCTGTAAATATTATTAAAATCATTGCAAATATACCATGTTTCCAAAAAGTTGTTATTTGTCTAATTATTAACGAAAACAATATATATAATTTAATTATTGGTAATGCAAATAATAACATTATTAGTGAAATTGATATTAATATACTATTTGTTGAAAATGGTGTCGTATTTAACCATTTCATAATTTTTTTTATATTTCCATGTAAATCAGTTTGTGTCTTTGCTAATGAATTTAAAAACCAATTTAAATAATTGTGCAATACACCATCTGGATTTTTACGATACCATTTATATGGATAACTAGCACCTATATTACAATTATTTCCAATATTGTCTTTTGACTTTTCATCTTGTACATAATCTGGTAAATCTTCACCACCTTCTAATAATTTAATTATCTTTTTTGTTGCTGCTTTTGTCCAACCTTCAGGATCTTTACAAGGATGAACTTTCGCTGAACCATAAGGCGGCTCTTCACATTTTGATGGCAAAATTTTGTTTAATACTGCATCACTTGCCTCTTTTATTAAAAAAACTATACTACCATTTAATATAAAAAATAATACTACTATTATTATTAATTTTAATGCATATAAAACTACTTTTAATACTTGTCTATCTTTTTTTTTTATATTTGGCTCATCACTATTTTTATATCCTTCTTTTATTATATCTATTTTTTTCTTCTTATCTGAATAATTCATATATATTATTGTTATATTTTTAATACTTTTTATTCCCAATTTATCTGTAACTATTAAATTCTAATGAAGCTAAACCATTTTCTATTGTTAACACATTATAATGCTCTTCAAATATCTTCATATTAAAANTATAATTATATATNTNCCAATCTGTTTTATTATAACCATAACTATTACCTGAACTATCACATATTGGAATTATTGCTACAAGAGATGGATCTCGTATTTCTAATAACGGCAAGTTTTCATATTCAAAATCTATATGTCGATAGTGTATTAAATTCATTCCTCCTGTTGGATCTATTTCATATGGTGATCCATTTAGTGAAAAATTATAACTATATAATCCTTCTTTCCATCCACCATTATTTCTTAATAGCTGTTCTGCTGTATTAAAATATAATGATTCTATACGTTCTTCTCTAAGTTTACCATCTAATAATAATGACCAATTTTTTAAAATTGTCTTATCTAAACCTCGATATGGTCCTGTTATATATGGTAATACTCCTGAAATATCTTGTGTCCAAGTAAATGGAAAATATGGTGGCTTTTTCAACATACCTGGCCCTACATACACTGATCCTGGCGCTAAACCTGAAAATCCTGGTGAATAACATATTATACTTTTTGTATTATAACTAAAATCTACTGAATATTTTGCTGCTAACAAAAAATTATTTGGTAATGTATTTGCTGTTACAATCTCAAACATTTGAGGTATTACACTAAAATTACTATTTGGATTTGCAAAATTTGTATAATTTAAAGTATAGTCTAAAGTAAAATTATTATCTGTATTTGTTTTTATCAAATTTGTATGATATAATGGTTGTAGCGTATAAACTTGATCATTTTTATATTCCCAATTTGAATAATTACTCCACTCATTTCTTAAATCTACATCTGACCTTTGTAAAAACCAAGTCCAATTTGATACTATATTATTTGACTTAAACCTATCTGTTGCGTATGCTTTGTGATTAACTTTTTCAAATAATATTGTCTGTATTTGTTTTATTAAATAACTTTGAGGACGACTTCTAAATACTCTTTGCTCTTCTTCATCTAGATACACATAAGTTGAACATAATCTCGGATTTGCTGTCCATAACCCGATTGGTCTTAAATTTGCCGCTATATCTGCACTTAATTGTGTTCGCAAAGCTGCTTGTTGTACAAAAGCCTGATTTGTTGCTGCATATTGTGTTGTAAACATAAACATTTGATATAAAGGATCTGTAGTATTTATAGTACTAATAAATGGTGGTGGTATATACGGTTTAAAAATATTAAATTGTGAATAATATAATTGTCCATCTACATCTGTATCCCAACATTTTGGTGTAGACGGACACTTATTACACTTATTTAAAAATTTATCATAATAACTTCCTGATAAATCTTGATAAATAGATATTCCTGTACCTGTACTTGTTGTATTACCTATCGCAAAACTATGACTATAATAATTATTTATAAATTGTCTTACATCTCTTACTACAAATAATTCTCTTATCGGTCTACACTCTATAGTTATTTTTAATGCATTTTGGGTCATACTTACTAATGGAAAACTCTGAGCAGTTGAAAACATATACCATAAATTAAGTGGAATTGTTAATAATCTCTTATCAATTGATGGAGTTAAATTTGCTCCAATATTAGGATTTACAGAATTACGAATTTCATCTAAATTATTATACAATGACCAATATACATTTGATGATAAATCTTGATGTAGTCCTGGGGCAGCATATAGACAATTTGGATATAATCCTTGCCTTTTACCTGAAAAAGCTGGATTATTCATATCTACTATATTACCTGTCATTCTATCAAATATATCTCGTTTTTCTTTTGTATATTCACGTTGTACTAAATTTGCCAAATATTCTCCTGTAAATTCTTGTATAATAGTACCACCTATTGATACTGTAACATTTTTTATTAATTGCGAACCTAAATTTTCTATCCATTTAAATTCATATGGTTGACAATATGGTATTTGCGCACTACCTAATTTACGTTGTTGTCTATCTAATTGACTATTACTTAGATCTCTTATTTTATATATTCCTGTATTAAATTCTGAATCTATTTCTGATGCTGGTTCATATTCTCTAATATCACAATTTTGTAATATATTATTCGGATCTTGATAACACCCTGGATAACTAATTGTACCACAACCACCTGGTGTAATGTTTCTATCACTTGGTTCTACCCATACTGGACTCCATATATATGGCATTTGTATTACAAAAAATGTATCTAATAACAAATCACCCCATCTTGGTATTGTATATTCAAATCTACTTAAATTATTCTCTCGAAGACTACTATTTGTTATATTACAATTTATTATATGTTTTTGTAAACCAAAATTTGTATATTTCTTATAAGTTGCTACAAAAAATGATTTTTTTGGATTTCCTGTTATAAATATATTTAAATTTCCATAAGATACTAAATTTAATAAACCTCCACCCATTTAAATATTAATATAAATTAAGTTTATATTAATATTTAAATTAATTAAATTGTTCTAGTCAATGCTAAACTAGCTACACCATTTTTTATTGTTAAAATATTATATCGTTCTTCCATTATATGTAAAGTATAAGTCCATAAAAAAATCTCTTTTTTTTCCATTCGTGTAGTTATCGGATTATTTATATCATTAGATAATGGATCGCACGATACTGACCCTGTTATTAAAGGTTGTTCCCAATATATAGATAAAAGAGATGGCAATTTTGTTTTTCTACCAGGAGGATTTAAAGTAAATTGCCAATTAACACTATTAAATGCTGATAAATTTACTGCACCACTCGGTTGATAAATAAATGGTGAACTATTTAAACAAAAATTATAATAATATGTTCCTTCTATACCAGAACCTTCACTTCTACTATATACATCTACCCAAGCTAATATACCATTATCTAAGCTAAATTCTCTAACTGTACTATTAAAATATAAACTCCAGTCTACTAATATCTCTCTAATATTTTGGACTTCATATGGTGGTTGCCAAACTATTTCACTTATATAACCTTGTAATGGCACTTGTAATCGACATTCTGAATTTTTAACACCATCTAAATTTAATGCTGCTAGATTAATCGATTTTCTAAAAGATGTATTAGAGTAATTACTCCATTCATTTCTTGAATCTACATCAGATCTCTGATAATACCACATCCACGATATTACTAATCCCTGTGTCTGTATTGGTATATAATGTTGCCCACCTATTAAATCATATATATCTTGTTCATGGACTTCTTTTATTAAATATGATTGGCAATTATTTGCAAAACTATTACGCTCATCTTCTGTCAAAAAAGTATAATTTCCTACTAAATGAATATCCGCAAACCAAGGTTCTAATACTTCATCATAATATCTTTCTATTGTCTTATTTATATTTACTGGATAAGGTATCGCTCCTGTTTCTGGTATTTTCGCACCTGATGGATCAAAATCTCTATCTACAATTACTTTTGGCGGAGGTGCTTTTAAAAAATATTTTAAATTATATATTGAAAATTCACTTGGTTTAGGCGAGGTATATATCTGTGGTAAAGCAGCAAATATTGTAACTATTTCTTCTATATCAGCATTTATTGTTTTACTATTTAAAAGACTACAATTTGATATATCAGGCGCTGGACCAACTGGTTTTACACCACTATTATTACTTAAATCATTTACTGTTATTGAATTTGGTTCTTCATATATAGCTATATCTCTACTTTGTAAAGCAAGCGAAAAACGATTTACTATATTTTTTACTACCCACCATTCATTCACTGGTCTTAATTCCACTTCAACTTTTAATTCTGAATATTGCATTGCTATTAGTGGTATTGCTGTTTTATTATTCATTGTTGACCATAAATTAATTGGAACATATAATTTTTTTCCTCGTATTGATGGTTCTAAACCATATGGCATCTTATCATACATTGATCCAAAATATGCCGCATTTGGATAATTTCCATTTCGATTTTTATAATATTTAGGATTATTTAAATCAGCTGTATTTCCTATCATTCTATTAAATATCTTTTTTTGATCCTCTGTAAAATCACGATGAACCATATTTAATAAATATTGCCCTGTAAATTCTTGAATTATTGTATCATTTGAATAAACTCTAACCGCTCTGATTATCTGTACACCCAAATTCTCTATCCATTTAAATTCAAATGGATATACCCTATTTATCCACTTCATTCCTCCTCTAGTAGGTGTTTTATCTGAATCTCTATTTTGTAAATTTCCAGATGAATCTTTAAATACATTTGTAAATGCAAACTGTGTAGTACACTCACACCCACAAGCACTACAATTTTGTGATGCATCATTTACAAATGTTGAATATACATCTCCAATACCTACCATAGTTGTATCTAAATGTGATGAAATTTGAGTTCTACACGCAGAACAAAACATTGCTGGGACTCCTCCAAAAGAAAGTATTGGACTCCATATATTTGGAAGAGTAAATGAAAAATATAACTCATTTAATAAATCACCATATCTTGGTATCTTAAATTGGTATATTGTCGGACTATTATAATTTAGTCGTCTATCACCTTCAAAATTTATTCTAAATTTTTGTTGTCCAAAATTTGTATGTGAAACATATATTTTTTTAAAAAAAGTCTTTGTTGGTTGTCCTACTAATATAACCGACTCTTTTCCTTCTGATATTATATTTAATAATCCTCCCGTCATATATATTCTATTTAAATTTAAATTTTAAATCTAAATATAATTTTAAATTATTTTTAATTATTTTAAAACAATAATTTACCTATTCCTCCAGAAAATTCTAAAATATTATATCTTTCTTCCATAATAGTAAGATTATAATTATAATCAAAATCTAAATAATTACCATTATTTACTGATATTATTTGTCCACCAGGACTTACATAATTAAAATAAGCTGAATCATTATTACCACCAAAAGCATTTTCACCCCAAGAATCTTCTATAAAATTCGGAAATTTATTATTATAACAATCTAAATTTAAATCTAACCCACCTGGCTCATCTATTGCATTTGGTATCATTTCACGCCAAGGATCAATTGTTTCAAACTCAAATGCTACATTTGTAAATTTTGACATATTCATTGAACCTGATGGTTGTAATTGTGTTATCGTTTCTATATTAAAACTATAATTATATATTCCATCTTCTAAATCACCATCTAATACTAAATATTTCTCTATATAATTATTTATTCCCTCCGGAAAAAGTGTTTCTCTCTCTAATTCATCACAATATAAACCCCATTCTGTCATTATCTCTTTTTGATTTCCTGGATGTATTGGCCCTGTTATATATTGTAAACAAGGATTAAACTGTTCTTCTATATTATTAGTACAAGCAAATCCAACTGGCGTAATATAGGGTGTATTTACTGTTTCTAAATCAATTAGTGTAAATGAAAGATCTAACGCTAATACTGACGGATATGGCATTTTATTTCTATATGGCCAATTACTATAATTTGACCATTCATTTCTTAATACTACATCACTCCTCTGAAAAAACCACATCCAAGATACTGTTAAACCTGTTGCATTTACATTTTCTCTATGAAATCCTTGTACTAAAGGTATTGTTTTTTCATATACTTGTTTTACTAAATATCTTTGAGGCATTCCTGCTATTCTAGTTCTTTCTCTATTTGATAAAAAAGCATACGTACAATATAATGAAATATCTGTTTCTGGATGCTTTTCTGTATAGTTTACTTGAGCTATCCTTTTAAATACGTCTTGTTCTGTTTGTAATTGTTTTGTCAGATTTCCTTCTTCATCTACTTTTGTAATATATTGATTATAACTAATATCACCTAAACACCTTGAATTTAATGGTGGCTCTTCTAAAAAAAATCCATAAGTATATCGAGAATCATTAAAATTAGGTGCTATAAATGGTGGATTATAATATTTAAAAATATCATTTTGATTACAAGGTAATCCTGTATTATAACATATATCACTTATAAATTTATCATAATAATTTAAATCTCTCACTACAAATAACTCACTATATGGCCTACATTCAATATGTACTTCTAATCTTGAATAATATAAAGATACTAATGGGATCGCTCTATAACTAGAAAATGTTTCCCATAAATACAATGGTATTAACAATTGACGACCTCTTATTGATGGCTGTATACCATCTGGCCAATCTACTCTACTTAATCCTCCCCAAGAAACATTTGGATAATTACCATTATTATTTGAATAATTTGCCGGATCATTTAACTCCACTATATTTCCTGTCATTTGATCAAAGTGTTCCCGCTGACTACTTGTCAAATCACGCTGTGACTTACAGTATAAATAATGTCCTGTATATTCTTGTATTGGCCTACCATCAATTAAATATGTAACTTTTTTTATTAATTGTGATCCCAAATTTTCTATCCATTTAAATTCATATGGTTGACAATATGGATTTTTATTTGAACCTTTTGGTACTGCCTCGCCATTATCATCTAATGGAGTAGGACGAACATATATTGGACTATATATATTAGGAATATTTATAGAAAAAAATGTATCTAACAACATATCACCATTAAAAGGTATTTTAAATTCAAATCTCGAATCTGCAAATAATGTTATTCGATTTAGATTTTTAAACGGTATCTTAAATCTTTGAAGTCCAAAATTTGTATATTTAGCATATGTTTTTTTAAAAAATGTTTTCTGTGGATTACCATTTAATATTACATTTATATTTCCTTTTGCTACTAAATTTAATAAGCCTCCACCCATTTGTATATATAATTAATATATAATTAAGTATATATTTATATTTATAATAGTATATATATAATGGATTTTCGAAGTCATTTAAATTCTATTAAAAATAATTCTTGGAATCTCGCTCACGCACAAGCAAAAAAATTTTATAATTTACAAAGAGACGACAAAATTCGATTTATTTGTATCACTGTTATTTTACTACTTATTATAACTATTATATATTATATTCATACTAAAATTAATCTATATAATACTAATTGTAAAATACTTAAAAAAGTTTACAATAGTCGACCCACCTTAATTGGTATTGATAATAATTCACCTTATCTTTTACGTGATTTTTATATCAAAACTGCCTATAATGCTTGCGCCAGCGGTCAATTTAAAGCCGACTTTGTAGGATTATGTGCATTACGTACTTGTATTCAACAAGGTGCTAGATGTTTAGATTTTGAAATTTATTCTATTAATAATGAACCTGCTATTGCTGTATCATCTGTTAATGATTTTACTATTAAAGAATCATTTAACAGTATTTCTACTGCTGATGCTTTTAATACTATAATGAATATGGCTTTTTCTGCTAGTCATTGCCCTAATCCCAACGATCCACTTATTCTACATTTTAGAATATTAAGCAATAATGTACCTATGTATAATACATTAGCTAGCCAAATTAGTAATATACTTAACTCTAGAATTTTAGGTGTTAATTATAGTTTTGAATTTGGTGGAAAAAATTTAGGTGCTGTTCCTATTAAAAACTTTTTAGGAAAAATTATTATTATTGCTGATGCTACTAATCCTCTTTATCAAAAAACTAAACTTGATGAATATGTTAATATGGGGAGTGGAGCCGTCTTTATGCGAATTATGCAATATCAAGATGTTAAATTTACACAAGATTTAAAACTCAAAGATTATAATAAAAAAAATATGACTATTGTTTTACCTGATTGGAGCGCCAATGACTCTAATCCGAATTTTAATGTTGCTAGACAATACGGCTGTCAATTAATTGGTATGTCATTCCAGAATTTTGATGCTAATTTAGAACATTATAATGCTTTTTTTGATGGAGATAAATCTGCTTTTGTTCTTAAACCAAAAGAACTACGTTTTGTACCACTTACAATCCAAATACCACCAAAAGCACCTCCTGCATATTCTTATCAAGCTCGTCCAGTTACTACTAATGGACCAAATGTTTATTATAATTATCGTATCTAATAAGGGGAAACCCCTTAAACCCCCATAATAAGGGGAAACCCCTTAATAAGGGGATACCCCTTAAACCCCCATAATAAGGGGAAACCCCTTAAACCCCCATAATAAGGGGAAACCCTTAACCCCCATAATAAGGGGAAACCCCTTATTTATTATAATTATCATATCTAATAAATTTATTATATGATTATAATATAATTATATAATAATGAATAGTGAACAAAATAAAATTCTTAAAAAAGAGATTCAAATTCTTCAAGATGCTATTGAAGAAGCTAGCAAAAAAAAGAAAAATATAATTAAATCTACTATTATTAAAAAAATATTTAATATACTCGAACAATTTTTAAAATCAAAAAAATTAATTTGTTATGGTGGTACAGCTATTAATAATATTCTTCCTAAAAATCAACAATTTTATGATAGAAATATTGAATTACCTGACTATGACTTTTTTTCACCTAATGCAATTGAAACTAGTATAGAACTTGCCGATATATATTATAAAAATGGTTTTGATGAAGTCGAAGCAAAAGCCGGCGTTCATATAGGAACTTATAAAGTTTATGTTAATTTTATACCTATCGCCGATATTACACAACTAGATTCTGAAATATTTGAACAATTACAGCAAAATAGTATTATTAAAGATGGTATCTATTATGCTCCTGCTAATTATTTAAGAATGGCTGCCTATCTTGAACTATCTAGACCCGATGGCGATATATCTCGATGGGAAAAAGTATGGAAACGTCTCGTTTTATTAAATAAAAATTACCCAATTGAAGCATACAGTTGTACTATTAAAGATTTTATTAGAACATTTGATACTCCTATTGATTCATTACCACTTGTCTATAATACCATACTTAATAGTATTATTAAACAAAAATTAGTATTTTTTGGTGGTTATGCAATATATTCATACAGTAAATATATATCCCAACGCGATAGAAAACAACTTATTAAACACCCTGATTTTGATGTACTCGCTAATGATCCATTACAATCTGCCAATATTATTAAAAATGAATTAGCTAAAAAAAATATTTTAGATATTAAAATTATTAGACACGAAGCTATCGGCGAAATTATACCCGAACATTATGAACTTAAAATTGGCAATGAAACTGTTGTTTTTTTATATAAAACAATCGCTTGTTATAGTTATAATACTATAAAAGTTAGAAATAAAAATATCAATATTGCAACTATTGATACTATGCTAAGTCTATATCTTGCATTTATTTATGCTAATCGTGACTATTACGACCCTAAAAGAATTCTTTGTATTGCTCAATATCTATTTATTATTCAAATTAAAAATAGACTCAGTCAAAAAGGCATATTAAAACGTTTTACCACAAAATGTTATGGCAAACAAGAAACAATGGAAGATATTAGAGCCCAAAAAGCTTTTTTGTACAATAAACTTAAAAAAAATAAATGTGATAGTGAATTTCAAAAATATTTCTTAAGATACACACCCGCCAATAAAAGCAAATGCTTCACAAAACGACAAAAAAATAAAAAAGTTAAAAAATCAAAAACCAAAAAACGACAAAAACAATAAAAAATCATAAAATTAAACATTTTTTAAAACAAGTATTTATATTATTGTCTTTCTCATTTAATGGTATTATATAATCATTAATATCAATAGGTTCACTAACATATTTATCATGTATTTTAATCTTTTTATAATATGTTTTAGTTATTCTGTTATATAATATTTCATATGATGGTACATTTACATCATGAAAATATAAAAGATCTCTATTACTAGTTACACCTATCTTAAAGTTTTTAAACTTTGCATTTAAAATCAAATTTACCTCAGGATAATAATGCTGTTTTAAAAAATTTATTTTAAATTCTTCTACATTTTTAGAATCTTCATAAAAATCATTTAAATATTGATCTAGTACTGACATTAATATATTTAAATCAACTATTTTTAAATATATTAATCTATAATATTTACGTGTGTCTGATTACATAACCGTTTTATTATTTTATTCTCTTTATCACTAAAATCTTCTGTACAATTTTTTACAAGCTTCATATATTCTTCTTGTAGTTTTGGATCATTTTCCCAATTTGGATTTTCAGTAACCCATTTTTCTAAACTTTTTTGCTGCATATGAGTAACTTGCTTTAATGCATTCTTTAATTTTATATTTAAATCATCTCTCTCCCAGTTTCCCATATTCTGGTTTTCTTCTGATTTTATATAAACAATCTCTCTTTTTACATCAGTACAATGTAATGGTCTCTCATAAACTGATAATTTATTCATGTTTTCTATAAATATATTTTGAACACCTTCACTAAGCCCTTTATTTTGAGTTACTAATAAATTACCTATTGAAACTTCTATTTTTTTCATAAATTGTTCCATTGTTATCGCATCTTTACATTGTTCATTTAAAAATATGTTTATATTTAATTTATTTTTATTTATTGTATTATTATTTCCTACTCTTGGGATTAATTCATTTATTTGTTCATGCATCTGTTTTTGCTGCTCAAAAAGATGAGTTTGCATTGTTTCAAACTGTTTATATAACA
>JGI10211J14876_10000141_pt1 | contig 27604 bp, 31 predicted proteins | sample Etolagsediment_FD_14876 | JGI IMG/M metagenome (IMG submission 14876)
TAGCCCGCTGGCCAACCGGAGGCGTGCTGGTGCACATCGAGGATTGGCCGGCGGGCAGATAACGATGTAATCGCAAAAAATAACCGGCATAACGCGGACTTATATCAGCACAAGGTGTTCTTTCTTAACAACTGAACGCAGAAGATGAACTTCGTAGAAAGAACGGGTCCCAATTTTGCCACGTCGAAATGGGAATAGAAGACGCCGAAGTCTCAACTCTTGTCCGACTTTTGGTACAGTTTTTGGGGGTCAGGCCATCATAATTAACAGGAACAGCAAAAGCCCAATAGCCGCTAATACCCACTTTTTATTTGGCCTTAACGGTTTCATTTTTGCTCTTCTATTTTCTTTTTAGCCTTTGCTTCTCTTTCCGCTATCCGCTTTTCTATCTGTCTTTGTAAATACTCTTGAGATTCTTTTATTCGCTTTATTCGATTGGGGTCATTCAGATATGGATGATAAGAACCCCGCACTTCACGAATTTTTCCTTTACTCTTTGGCTCTCTCGATGATGATTCTTTCGTCAAACCGAGTTCGTCGAAGTACGCTTTAAGTATGCTCGACTCCATATAATTATCATATACAGTATTCGCTTCAACATCAATTGACCTTATGTAACCATTCTTCGTGGTCACAAAAATGACTTGCACATTGGGGTAACCATTGCGATAAAATTGCCTTTCCTCGGCCTTTTTAAGTGCGTCCCCATATGAATCCATTATTTTTTCCAGCCAGCCACGTCCTTCAATTATTATCTTTGGCTCAAGCGAATTCCCCATAAGTTTTTCTGTCAGTTCCTTGTCGCCAAATAATGCCAAAGGTTGATAGCCACCATTATCACTGTACGGCGGATACAACAGAATCGCCACGGTTTTATCAGTTGGCGGAACAAAGTATTTATCTGCCTGAAAAAATTCGAAACGCGTTCTTGCCTGTTTTTCATTGCCATCAGGTACAAGCAAGTCCATTCCTTTTGCGCAGCTCTGTACTTCATTTATATCGATACTACATAACTGTTCTGTTCTAAAGGCTGAGCCAGGTATTGTAATATCAATGTAATTTCCGCTGTATGTATTTGACCAAATCACCGTGCCGTGTATATCAATGAGTTTTACCTCTAAAGTTTTTCCTCCATCATAGAAGCCGCTACAATGATAATCTTCATCAGGATGAAAGTGTTCGTCACAGGAAACCCTATAAATCAGATTGTTGAAATAAGCATATATTGGCGGATAGTTTGTTACCTCACCAGCAAAATTTATACTAACTAATTTTACTTTGTGCCAGCCATTTGAAAACCTGTCGGTTTCAAAACCAAACCATTCTTGCTCACAAATCCCGCCACGCATCCAGTTGCCGATCTGCACATGATCGACATAGACAAAAACTTCACTAGCACCCAGGGGAATATTTCTGATCGCAATAGCTACATATCCGGAGATATTGTTAAAATCTACGGTCTGTGATGTATCATCGAAATGGAAACCCTCAATATACATTCCAGTTTCTATGTCTCCATTCAGCAAGTAATTTGGCCTTTCTGGAGAAGAACAAGAAGACAGAAAGACCAATCCAATTGATATTATTGTAAAAATTAAACGTTTCATTTTTTAACTTCCAAATCAAGGTTCTAACTTGGCATTAATACCTTCACCATAAATCCATATATTATCATCACTATCCTCATAAGGTTTATGAAGATCCATCAAACCATTCGGCCCCCATAAGGTCATTTGAATACCCCCACCACCGGAAGCAGTACGACCGAGGGCAGCATAGACATCATCTCCAAACCCCATTCTCTCCCAGAATAATTTGACACCATCGGTAGAAAAAAGAACCGGATCCTGTATGCTGCAAGGAGCAGCAGTTAAAACCCTACATCTCCAACCAACATAAACCTGGTCGTGATAGCCCGCATTCCAGTCTGAGTACATCCCATAGGCCTCAGCCATGTCATCAAATAATGCACTCCAACAGCTGTCAACAAAGACTATTTTCTTGTTGCCTTCGTTGTACATTCCAAGCGACCACAAGCTAAATCCTCTGTTATCCCAGTCATCTGGAAGCGGCTCCTCTGGGTTAAACCAAGAAAACACACCTATCCTATGCCAATTATCTATTATGTCCCACCAGCCGGATTTTTCATATTGCCAGCATTCTGTGTGAGTTCTGGCAACCCCTCCAACTCCATGAATGGTAGGATCTTCCATCACCTTATAAAACTGGTTAGCTCCCTCCTTATCGGGCTCAGCACCCAAATGGCTGTTTCCATGCCCAACCCAGTAAATGTATTTAACAGACGATTTACGATACAAAAATTTCAAATTTTCCTCGGTAACATCATGATAATAAAGACTTATCCAACTCACATTTCGTTTGTCGCAAGACTTTGCACATTCGAAAATCGCCGGCTTTCTCGCTTTGAAAACATCCTTGTTAGGCAGAACAATTACCATTTTAGCGCCAGCAGGGTAATCTGCCTGCTTGAACTTTTTGGTCAGGTCTTTCTCTATAACCTCAGATTCACCTGACGCCTTTCCTCCCCCACCTGTCTCGGTGATAGTAAGTTCACAGAGCTTATAGTCGCCAAAACTAGAACCAGGGACAACAATGTTGACATAGTTACCAGTAACGTTATCCGACCAAATAACTGCGCCATCAACCATATCAACGACCTCAACTTCTAATGTATCACTGCCATTATAGAAACCACTATAGGCGTAATCCTCACCAGGATAGAAAGAATCACTGGCTGAAACCTTCGAAATTAGGTTGTTGAAGTACGCTTGGATCGGCTCATGATTGATAACACCCGATAAGCTCGTTGTTACGATGCTTATGTTGTGCCAACCATTCGAGAACTGATCTGTCTCAAATCCGGTCCACTGATCTGTTTTATTCCATCCGCGGAACCAGGAGCCTACCTGTGTATCATCTACATAGTAAGTGACTACTAAGGCGTTAAGTGGAATTTGCTTCGGTTGTAAGCCTAGATAGCCAGAGATATTCTTTAAATCAACACTCCGATCTTCTTCAGTATACAACAATTCAAGATACGGCTCAGTTTTTTGCCAATGCCTTGATATCCATGAAAAATCAAAATAGTTTACCAAACCATCATTGGTGATATCAACAGGGTCATTAGTCTCTTCAAGCCAGTTGAGTGTTAAAATCAAAAGGTCATTGGCATCAACTTCATGGTCTGCAGTGATATCAGCCGAGAACTCAATCACATCACTTTGATAATGCGGCCACGTGTCTGCAACACCTTCGTCAGGCTTTCTATCCTTTCTTGTTGTCCAACCAGGATTTGGACTATATCCAGAGCCTGCATTTACAAAGTTTGCGTCCGCAACGAGGTAAATCCTGTAATCATTTGGATCATACTGGATTGGATTTACAGGTGCATAGTGTGGCTCATTAAGTGGCAGTTCAGGAAAATTTGTACTCCAATCATTGTTCCACATGCCTGGGCGAACTATGTTAAATAGAACCTGGACTTCCCAGCCATTGAAGGCAACAAAAGTATTTGTGGCAGAACTATCCCAGCAACGGAAAAGGGGTATTGAATTTGGATCCGTCGCTCCATATACAGTATAGCCGCGCTCACCATCATTCGCTAAGCAATAGTCTATCTGAAATTCATTATCCGTAAGAAGGGTCATGTTCATACTATAAACATCAAACAAAAATCCATGACCATCATACGGATACTCTGGGGTCCAAAGCCCGTAATAGTTGGCATAGCAATTAATAAACCTATTTGAGCCAAAGCTAAAGAATCCATTGTAACAGCCATTTGCATAGGCATTTGAGATTGGCTCTTCTAGCTGCTGGTCTATAAGAGCTCCATGATAAAAGCCTTCCAGATAGATGTTGTTCAACCTGCATTCTGTGCTTGCCGTTCGAGTAATGAGAATACCGCAATAATTGTTGAAGAAAGGCTCACTAGATTCACCAACAATCCAGACAGGTGGGTTAATATCTGGCTGTTGATAGATGAAATTCGGATCTCCTATTACTGGAGCAGGCTCGCCTAGATCAATTTTAGCGCCATCATAAACTACGATGCTATATTCCCATTCTTCTGTCACAACGATAAGAGTGTCAGATGGAATTACAACATGCACTCCTTCTCCATGAATTAGCAGAGGAGGGTCTGGAATATAATAAACAACATTAGGATCCAGGAAAATACTGTCGGTGATTTCCTGTAGCTCCACATAGCTCATAGTTGCAAAACCCAAGGTTTCACGACTCTCTTCACTTGCAGGACAATGAGAAAACTCTTCTAACCAATAAGGCCTAACACTGTCATCCGGACAATATAGGAGAAGAGGTGGAGGCTCATTTCGCGGCTTGAACAGTGAATTTGGAATATCAGGCTCTTGAGGGTCATTCGGTTCACTGGGTAGATTGGGCTCACTTGACTCGTTAGCCCCTCCAGTCGCATTCGTGCCGTCACCAATAATGGAAAGAACCTTTTTTATCATATTCAGGATGGCATTGATAGTTTCGTCTGTTTGATCATAGAGCCCATCAGGATTTTGCTCTAATGCTGATGCCAGCATTCCCATAAGGATAGTTACTGCTGCGTTAATAGTTGTTTCGCCCGATGCAAGGATTGCTTCGTTAGGCTCGGCGACTCCTGCCTGACTTAGTATTTCTGTTAATGTTAAGTCCTCTCCGGTTGTTGTAGATTCCTCTCCATAACAAAAAGAAACGAATGTAATAAGAAAAAGGCTAATAACAAAAATTAAAGTTTTCATCGTAATCTCCTGCTATTTAACCTTACCACTCTAAGTAATATGCCAATATGTTTGTTTGTCGAAGCTGAAATGCTTAAAGATTCGGTGTTACAAGGTATTTGATAGAAATCCTGCCGATGTAACTGCATTTTAATTCCTCTTGTCTGAAGGTAAGATGCCCAAAATAGCCGTAATAAATTATATACCAACTTCATCTTTACCACAAGACAAAAATAAGATTTTTTACCGCCACCTTCAGGAAACACTATCACTACATATATGCCGTCACCGACCCACCAAATGTTGATGCCTTTTTTAAATCAGGGCTTTTATAAGTCCTGGCAAGCTAAATGTTTAGCATACACGCAAAACTAATTTGCTATAAATCGAAAAAAGTGCTTGTATTTTGAAAAAAATCGGGTATAATATGCCCCCAGAGAGCGGTGGAGAACCGCACGTAAGTGGAGCAGAGAAATGTGGAGCAGGAGACAAATGAACCAAGCCTGTCCTGAGCGTATTTATACTGAGCTATGTCGAAGTAGTCGAATTTATCCCCAAGGGAGGGATCGACAAATTATAACTTTTTATGCAAAACAAACCCAATTTGCGGGGAAGCCCAAAATGAACGTAAATAATGTATTAACAAGGGGATATGAAAATAAACGTCTTTTTAGACGCGCAGAAAGCAAACCCAATCAAACCCAATTTCGTGCCCTATCACCAAGCACTAACCCCCAACTTACCGCAACCATTCCCCCGATCCTTACTGCCTCGAGGCAGTTCCTGACTAAAGTCAGCGACAAATTTTATCCAGACATGTTAATCTGGGTTAATTATTCAGATTCTGTAAGACTAACTTGGTGTAATCCGCCAACGTCTTCATGTTAAAAAGATATGGGCCCGCGATATGTGGCATTTGACTAATCGAATATGTCGCAAGATTTTGGCTCATACGTTTTCCGTTTTATTCTGTTCACGAGGGCCCTTAAGCCCGTTAAGTTTTTCAAAACTCGTTACGTGCTAAAACTTGTACACGGCGTTAATATTTAGCTTACTCTTGAAGCCGTTGAGTCCTTTTTTGGCGACGACTTCGGCTGAATCCCCTGTTTCTTGATTTTAGAGGTCATTGATAATTCTACCGCAGTCTGCAACATCCTGCATTTCGGGCACAGACTCAGGCGCTGCCGGAATTCTTCGGAGTTTATCGTGATCTTATCCAGGACTTTCTTACTTACCTGCTCTGTGATCACAGGCGCTCCGCACTCCTTGCAGACAAGCAGCTTTGCCCGCGACTTGAACGGGGATATTTCCACCTCCTGCTGGTCTTGATGAATCCTGACTTTTATCGTTCCCACCGGACAAATAGCAGCGCACACTCCACAACCGATGCAGTCCTCCGAAGGCTGCCTGAAGGGTGCCGCCACGGCCCGATCCACACCACGTCCAGCAAATCCGATTGCCGATTGACCAATTAACTGCTCACATACTTGAACACACAAACCGCATAAGATACAGTTTCGTAGACTCTCGGTGACGTTCGGGTAAGGCGTTTCTTTCACACCCATACGTTCGGCCAATGCCTTGAGTTCTTCGCTGTCCGGTGCCCGGGCGAGCAACAGTTCCATCACTCCCCGGCGTGCCTGCTGAGCCCGCTCGCTGGAGGCATACACCGTGATGTCTTTTCGCACAGGGTAATTGCAGGCGGTCACCAGTTGTCTCCAGTCGCCGCGGTCAAGCTCCACCATGCAAAGCCGACACGATGCATCACCTGAGACGGCCGGGTGGTAGCAAAGGGTAGGAATCCAAATGCCGGCCTTCTTTGCGGCGTCGAGAATCGTGGCATCCTTTTTAACCTTCACCTTATGGCCATCTATTGTTACGGTAGGCACTATCGTCCTTTCCTTATACCTTTTTCACTGCTGTAAAGGGGCATTTTTCCCAACAGGTTCCACAGAGCGTGCATTTTTCCTGGTTGATTACATGCGGGACTTTCTTTTCGCCGGTAATCGCCTCGGCGGGACAGTTTTTCAGACAAATCCCGCACGCCTTGCAGGCATCCGCGTCGATCTCGTAACGGAAGAGGCCTCGGCATTCCTTTGCCGGGCAGCGCCGGTCCAAGATATGAGCATCATACTCATCGCGGAAGTACCGTAAAGTGGACAGGACGGGATTTGCGGCGGTCTTGCCAAGCGCACAAAGAGCCGTGCCCTCTAAGAGCTCTGCCAACGTCCCAAGCTCCTCTACATCGCCTACTTCGCCTTCTCCGCGACTTATGCGGTCGAGAATGTACAGCATCTGGGCCAGGCCCTCCCGGCAAGGGGTGCATTTGCCGCACGATTCTTTCTGGAGGAACTCGGTGAAGTATCTTGCAACCTTCACCATACAGGTATCCTCGTCCATAACTATCATACCGCCGGAGCCCATCATAGAACCCAGCTTTGTCAACTCGTCAAAATCGACACGGGCATCAAGATGTTCAGCGGGCATACATCCGCCGGACGGCCCTCCGGTCTGGACCGCCTTGAAACGCTTGCCATCGCGTATCCCACCACCAATCTCGTCAATTATCTGTCGCAGTGAAATACCCATGGGAACCTCCACCAGCCCTGTATTTACCACGTTTCCAACCAGGCTGAATACCTTGGTTCCTTTGGACTTTCCGGTCCCGATGCCGGCCAACCATTTTGGGCCCTGGTTTATGATATGCGGCACATTGGCCCACGTCTCAACATTGTTGAGGTTGGTTGGTTTTCCCCGGAATCCACTTTCTACAGTATGGATATATTTTGCCCTTGGTTCACCCGGCCGCCCTTCAAGAGACGCCATAAGTGCCGTCGATTCACCACAGACAAACGCTCCGCCGCCACGGTTGATCCTGATATCGAAAGAGAAAGAACTGCCTAAGATATTCTGCCCGAGCAGGCCAAGTTCTTTTGCTTGTTCAATCGCCCATTTTAATCGTTCCACGGAAAGTGGATATTCATTTCGCACATAGATATAGCCCTGCTGTGAACCGATGGCGTAGGCCCCGATGACCATGCCCTCGATCACGGAGTGAGGATTACCCTCCATGATGGCACGGTCCATAAAGGCCCCTGGGTCTCCTTCATCACCATTGCAGATGACGTATTTAGGGGAGCCTTTCGCCTCTCGACAAGAGCGCCACTTGCGTGCAGTCGGGAAGCCTCCGCCGCCACGACCGCGAAGCCCTGAACATTCCACATCCGCGATAATCTGTTCAGGAGTCATGCCATTTAGCACTTTGCCCAGTGCGCTGTAGCCGCCTGATTTGATGTAATCTTCGATGTCGGTGGGATCAATTAAACCGTTGAGAGCTAATGCGACTCGCTGCTGGACCTTGTAGAATGGAATCTTATCTGCAGTATCTACTTTCTCACCGGTGGCGGGATTCTCGTAGAGAAGTCGTTCGATGAGTCGTCCTGCCAGTACTGTTTCACGAAAAATTTCTGCGACGTCAGGCTCCTCAACCCGCTGGTAGAAGATATCACCGGGCTGGATGAGAACTATCGGCCCGCACCCGCACAGCCCATGGCAGCCAACAGGTTTGGCCTGTACTTGTACATTTGCCCCGGCCTGACTGACAGCCTCGCAGAAAAGCTCATATAACTTGTGTGAGCCTTTCGCTGCGCAACCCGGACCCATACAGATGTGCACCGACCTGGCAGAAGGGGTATATCGGCTGAGAATTTCCTGCCGCATACGTTCCAAGTCCGCAATGCCGGTGAGCCGACTATTACCAACCACTTTCATGTTTGACCCTCTTTGTCAGCAGCTACTTTTTCCGTAGCGAGTTCGTGAAGGACTTCAAGAGCTGACTCGACAGTCATACTCTCGTAGTATTTACCATCGACGAGCATCACAGGTGCCACTGCACAGGCACCCACGCAATTGACGGCTTGAAAGCTGAATATTCGATCACGTGTAGTACCGCCCGGCTCAACACCAAATTCCCGGCTGATTGCCTCGGCAATGTTAGGCGCCCCCTTAAGGTAACATACCGTGCCCATACACAGCGTAACTTCGTGAGCACCTTTTGGCGCTAAACGAAACGATGAATAGAACGTGGCTATGGCATAAATCCGGCTCACCGGCACCTCAAGCCGTCTGCCTAAATACCGCAATTGTTCCAACGGCAGGTAGCCCAGTTCAGCCTGCAGGTCCTGCATCATCGGTATGAGCATCCCATCGTCTCCGTCATATCGGTCAACTATCTGTACTATGAACTCGTTTTCTTCTGCCATGTCACTATCACCTGTAGCTAAACCGTCTCGATACTTATCTCCTTGCCTCTCTTGCGGAGTTCCTCAGAAATCTCCCGCACCACAGCCAACTTCATGCCTAATTGTCGAGGCAGGTCGGGATTTTGATGGGCCGGGTTCACGCCCAGGCCCACGATAAAATGTATGTGATCAACATCCAGCCATAAGCGGACCAATGCCGATGCTCCGTCTGTTTGGAACTTCACTGTCTCCTTATCAGCACCCGAACGCAACAAGTCATTAGCCCTCGTGAGAGTCAGGATTCCCTCGGTCGTAAGGTCGATACCTTCTACCCTCGCCAGTGGAGGGACATCGGGCTTCATCGTGGCCAGATCAACTTCCAATGATTGACCCCCCAGATGACGTGCAGCAATCTTTGCCATGGTTCCCCCGCAAACCACCAGAAACCCGGGATGTTGTGCGAACCTGTCCACAACTGCTTTGTCAATGTTCCTGTCCGCGGGTGGACCCGTCAACACAGTAGCCATAAGCCTGTGTCGAATCTTTACGACTGCAACACTCACATCGTCGCCGGGCTCTCCGCAGTACAGGTCCCAGACGGCCTGCCCAAGCTTATCGGCTAACTCCTGCGCAGAAAGGTCTGGGTGAGAGTGTTCTTCGAGGAACCGGGTGATCTGATTCGAGCCCCATCCAAGAGGATACCGACCCCCTATACCCGCGTTTATCACGCCATCAGAGACAAAGACAATCCAATCTCCGGTTTTCAGTTGAAATTCTGACTCGCGAATGACCTTTCCCGCAATTTGGCGTTCTTCGTAGGGTACAGTGACGTACTTTCGCCGCCGTAACAGAACGAGCGAAGGCGTGTCGAACTCCACTACCCGCGCGTGCCCGTTGCTGAAAAATTGCCCGATGGCAAACGTACTGTAGGCTAACTTACGGTCCTCGCATACAGGCAGGGTCTTACTCAATGTCTCCACCACTTCACTGAGGGACAATTCATTCTCCATCAGATGCATAACGATCCGCGTAGTCAGCATAGACAAAATGTTGGCTTTGACTCCGCTTCCCAGTCCGTCAGAAAGGGCAAGCGTGACGTAATCGGCATGACGGGCAATAGCTACGTTATCCCCGCAAAGCTCTTCGCCATGTTTTCGAAGCTGCTTTGTGCCCCACTCATAAAATAGCCTCATCGCCGACCTTCTTCCTGATACAAGGACATAAGTTTCATCAACAGCACCTTTGTCTCAGCTGTAGTTTCACCAAGGAGTCTGGCTATCTCCTGTGCCGTCTGCATCTGCCGCGAGATTACCTCCTGGGCCCGCTCCAGCGTCTGGGCCCTGAGTTCAAGAAGGTCCTTTCTGGCCTTTTCCTCTTCCGAGATGTCAATGAATATGCCGCAGTAAAGGTTCTCTCGCTCAATCGGAAAAATGCCCACACGGAAGCTGACCCCATGTTCGGGAATGCTCTCTTTGACCATGAGCGACCCGCCGGCGGCAACGGCACGTTCAAAACAGTCAGAGTGAACAAATTTCTTTGCCTGTCGGCCTAAAATCTTGTCGTCCGCACAGTGGAACATGGTTAGAAAGGACGGATTAACGAAACGGATGCGGGTAGCTTTGTCCACCAAAAGCACACCATTGGGTGTGTGTTCCAGTATCGCGCTTGTGTGAGCGGTTTCCTCACTTCTGGAAAGTTTCATGCTATGTTTCCCTCCGACGGGATTCTTTAGAAGATCCCTGAGCCGCATCGTCCCGCAGGGCCTCCAAGACTTTTTTACGAAACGCTCTGGCCCCCTTTTCCACGCTGCGGCTGGTCATAATCTCATCATTGATTTTCCAATTGATCCCCTCACCACAGCGCTCCATACAGAATGCGCCTTTCAACTCGACCTTGTCGTGGAGATGTTCTTTGGTCAGAAAGTCGTTAAAACGGTCTATCATCTCCCGGGCGCCTTTGATGTGACAGGAGCTGCCAACACATACCGTTACGGTTATCATCCGGTTCTCTCTATTTATTCTTCTTTCGTATTGCCTTTTTGGACTGATGCTGCAAGTTCCACAGCGGCCTCGGTTCTCTTCTGGCGTACATGCTCTTCGGCTTCTACTAATTTTAACGCACCCATCGGACAGCTCGCCACGCATGCCGGCTCCTGTCCAATCTCAAGGCGTTCGAGGCACAGGTCGCACTTGATTACTGTCCGGCCGTCGTCCGATGGAGCAATCACACCGAAAGGACACACGGCCAGGCAGAACTTGCAGCCAATGCATAAATCCTGCTCAATCAGCACCGGCCCGTTAGGGTCCTGACGATTTATCGCACCCGTCGGACATATCCTAACGCAAGGCGCATCCTCGCAGTGCCTGCACAGAATCGGCGCCCACAGTTCTAAGTTCCCTTCCACATTTATCCGTGCTTCCTGCTTTCTCATTGCCTCGGCTAATGTCTTAGATTCCGAATGTGCCAACGCACAGGCTATCTCACAGGTACGACACGCCATGCACGCTTCCACATCTATTACAATAATCTTGCCCATGTTCTTCTCCAAGATAATTCAGCTTTTAACATAACCCTTAAAAGATAAGTTGGCTTCTCGTGTTATCTTGAATTCATCTGCCGTTTCTTCAACCATATCCGCTACGTTAAGCATAACAACTCATACACCACTTACTATATAATAAGGGCTGGATATTGTCAAGGGAATTTGTAAAAACAGCGAAAAAAAGAATCCTCTCAACTCATGCCGACCCGTGTCTGTTTTGTATGCCGGTTACCAAGATCAACAAAGACACTGTTGGGTGAAGGCGGTTTACACTTAAGTTTTAGACACGGAATCTTTTGGGAGCAGGTATGTTTTGTGTACAGCTTAATTGGGTTGGCTTGTAATTCGTTGTAGAATCGCGACAACCACTAAAGCGCTACCCGAAAAGAGAACGATGGAAGGCCCAACTGAGAAATCAAGGTAATACGCGAACAAGAGGCCCATTATTGAAGCTAAGATGGCTACTATCCAGGCAACAAACATTCGCAAGCCTCGGTTTATGCCTATCATAGCTGAGACAGCAGCCGGAATTATAAGAAAGGCGAACACAGCTACAACACCGGCGATTCGAACTGCTAATGTAATTACCATACCCAGCAAGGCATAGAAGAGAAAATCCCACCATACTACGTTCATTCCTTTCATAACAGCGCTGTTGTAATTGTCTGATATCTGGTTGAAAGGTTTTCGAAATGCAAAAAAGGCAGTCCCAACTACTGAGAACAGAACTAAGGTCGAGATAACATCACGCCACGTTGCCCACAAAAGACTTCCGGACAACATGGTTTGTACATGCACATGTCCCCCCGGTGCGATGCCAACAAGAAAGAGAGCGCCGGCTGCAGCGATCGCGTAGGAGATGCCTATGACCGCCTCAATAGAGATTTGGGTAACTTTCCTTCGCACTAAGGCATAAAAAACCGCCGCCAATAAGACGCATCCTAATGAACATATGTAGGCCCCAATGGAATCTCCATGTACTTCGAATGCAAGGTGAGCGGCAATTGAGCCTACAGCCGCAATCTGGGCCAGAGCTATGTCAATAAAGATTACTTCTCTTTTGAGCACGTGAATTCCCAAGTATCCCAGAATGCCGCCCATTGTTATACAGGCAAGAAACGGCAAACCAAGAATCTGAATTAACTGTAACATCACTAAGATCCTTTCGTGTCTTCTGTAATGTTTTGAGTGAATACGCAGCGCATGATAACTGTAAAGATGAAAAATAGTCCCAGAGATAATACGAGGCTGGGGCCGTAGGGAAAATCAAACAGATATGAAGCCCCTAAGCCGAACATACAGGCTGTAAATCCCACGATCCAGCCGATTATGACAGCCCCAGCCCATTTCCTTGTCAGCATAGCAGCAATGGCCGCCGGAATCATAAGGAATGCATACGCCAACAGAACCCCAGCGATGGGGACTATTAACACTGTAATAATGCCCTGGGTCGTAAAGAATAAAAAGTCCCATAGCCTTTCGTTAGGTAAATTTTGGGGAGTCTGGGCCAGAGCAATAAATTTATGCCGGAACTTGTAATGGAAAACCAACAGCGCAACATAGACAATAGCTGTGGTGCCCACCAGGGGCCAGGTTACCCATAGCATAGAGCCTGACAGGGCTTTTGTCACATATGATGCCCCACCCTGAAGCTTGTCGCCGAGAAGCAGTGTGGCAGCGAGAGCCAGCACATATAAGATACCAATGACCGCCTCCCGCGGTATGGCCCGAGTCTTTGGCTTTATCATGGCAAGCAGACCTGAGCCAACAAGAACAACCGCCATCGCCACCACATAAGAAAATGGTGAACCATATCGAATCCCTAAACCTACCCCGATTAATGCACCAAAAGCGGCTAACTGGTCCAGAACGAGATCAGAGAATATCAGCATACGCCTGATTATATGAAGGCCCAAATAAGTATGCATCACCAACACGACCGCTATTAAAGTGGTCTGAAGTAAGAAAAATCTTGTTGTTTCTGACATTATCCTTTCTCCTAATAGTCAATCCAGCCGTGTAGCTTAACTACGGCTTAGGACATCTTTCTTCTCAGCCGCTTTTAATAAATCATTAATCCAGTAATCCACGAGTTGAAAATAGTCATCAGTCCCTGGTGCGCCGCCTACGTACAGGGGGACGATGACCGGCTCAGCATTTACCCGGTTGGCCACCGCCCTGATTTTCTGTTCGTCGAAATAGTTCGCAGCAAAGATGATACGAATGTCTTTTGCACGCATCATGTTTACCAGATTTGTGACATGTTTGGGTGAGGGTGGTATTCCCGGCTTTGGCTCAACATACCCAGCTTCTTCCAATCCAAACAGCCTCGCAAAGTAAATCCAGTTTTTGTGGTAACTGACGATAGATCGTCCCTTCAAGGGAAGCATCTTTTTCATCCAGCCGCCCAGGTTCTCGACCAACGGCCTACCTTCAAATTTATGCTCTTCGAGAAAGCCGATAAGCTTGCCCTGTTCAGCAAGATTGCATAGCGTTTGACCGCCGAGAATGCCCACAAGCTTTGTCCCGAATAACCGCTCGTCAATCTCTTTGTGAAGCGCACTCAGATTTTGCAGGTAAATTTCTTTGCCTTGCGAGTCATTCTTGATAAGGCCGTTCGCGATATTCTGCGCAGCAACTTTCATGTTAATGGGACTGCACGTAACATGCGGATTGCCGTAAATATGCAACCCGCCTTCGGCTCTTGACACCACCTTCGGCTTTTCGAGAAGGCCCATACCGTAACTCACAGATACATAACCGGACTGGCCGCTTCGAATCTTGCGGTTACCGGAATTGTCAATAACCGTTTGCAGCCACAGCTCCAGGTCCAGACCCGTTGATATCAAGACATCGGCCTTTCGCACAGCTAACGAAAATGACGGCTTCGGCCGAATGAAGTGGGCGTCCTGGTCGCCCCTCACTATCGCTTTAACGGATATTCTGTCACCTCCGATTGCTTTTGCTAGATCCGCATAGTCAGGCAGGGTCGTTACAACCTGTAAAGTCATCTTGTTTGCCGCTTCGGCCTTATTGCAGAATACCGCAAGTACCAGAAGCGGTGTGATTATGATTGTAAACAATGTCTTTCTCATCTGTTCTGCTCCTTTCTGTTAATAGCGTTCATGTTTGTGCGGCCCTGCGGCAAAAACGGCCTGCAGCCAGATAACGTCTCTCGGAACATCTATGCCGTTACCTTCAGCATGGTCATATTCCACCCGAAACTTGACAAATGGGCTCTGCCACCAGGTGATATAAGGACTGATTTGCCACATGTACGGATTGTCTCCCGTCACCGCTAACGGAGATAACGAACTATCTGCGTACCCCTTGCTGTCGGGCCTGAAGTAGTCAGCCCTTATACCGATATCCACCGTGCGCGAAATCTTACTCTGCAGATAGCTGTAAAGGCCCCAGGCATTGATATTATCTGCGCCCGAACCATCGGGCGCCAGAAGTCTTTTGTCCAGAAGGTAAGCTTCGCTCCGCCACTCTATATTGCGATAGCGCATTTGGTCGGTGGGTTCCCATAGAACCGACAAGTCGGCACCGAGCACGGTTGTCATTTTGCGACTGTCCCTCGTAGATGTGTCTGCCATAGTCCATTCGTCATTCCATCCCACGAGACCGCTGAGTCCGTATTCCAGGTAAGTGTCTTTTGACAAATCCCTGTAATTCTTATAGTGGGCCAGAAGGCTTGGCCTGTTGTGCGAGTTGTCTCCGAACAACCGGCTGTTTGATCCGTCCGTAACCTGAAAGGTCAGTTGTTGCGAAGCTTGGCCCACAGGCGGCATTATCCAGTCAATAGACACACCACTTTGATTTAGGCCGCCGTTGCCGAATACCTGTCGAAGCGCCAAAGGAAAATCAACCTGGTCTAAGCCGTGCTTATGCCAGCGGTTGACCATGCCAAACTGCTGCCGGAACTTGCCGAAAGTCAGGTTAATATCATCCGCAAGATTGTATAGAGTGATATAACCCTCACCAAGAGAAGCACTGTCTTCTGTTACAGGTATTGCCGCTTTGAATCTCGTATATGGGTCCAGCCATGATTCGACGTGAATACCCAAAGTGCGGAAATTGAAGTCGCTGCTCTGGTCGCTCGTGCTGTCCTGCCGAGAAGAGAAGAGAAAATCTCCCGTAACACTTATTTCCGGATTTAAGGACTGCAAACCCAGGGCGCCGGACCGATAAGTTATCTCGTCCGCTGGCTCTTCAGACTCGGCCGCTTCTGTTGCCGCAGCCTTCGCCAATTCCCGCAAAGATGTGATATCTTCTTTTTCTTTCTTCTCGTCAGCCTTAGCAGCAAGCTCGTCGATTTGTTCTTTAAGAGCTGCTATTTCAGCGTCATGTTTTTGCTGCATCTCGAGAATCTGCTGCTGAAGGTGCAGAATACGTTTATTTAGCAGTTCAATTCCGTCAGAATTATCCCCTTTCTCACTTGCCATAGCAAAGCCAGAGAATATCATTGGGACAGACAATATTAAGATAATGATAGGTTTTCTTGACATCTTTATGCTCCTTGAAACACTCTTTTGCCGGTAGATTTAACTTCCAGGCTAAATAGATTGTTGACGCTACATCACCGTATACCTCTGGCTGTTATCGTCTTTTGCGATGTCAGGATTTGTAGGTTGCCGGAGCGATAGTGCTCTGGTGTTGTGTTAAGAAATGATAGCTGGAGGGGCTCGTAGAATGATCGAAGATAACTGTTCGAAATGGTCGATAAAGCTCGAGTATTGCAACGGTTTAATTTCGAGTTTAGCTTCAGCGACTTTTAAAGTGACCTGTAAATTTGGCTTACTAGATTTGGAAGCCTTTAGATACAGACACGCCATGCACTGGCCATGATCGGACAAGTTTTTAGCATTATTACTTCTCAGGCTACTACTGACTTCAATTGATATGCGCTGGCTAACGTGTGTTGCATAACCATTCGATTGTGAACAGCCGGGAGTTACTAAGTCAGAAGTACATGTATGATTAAGGGCAACCTCCATGATTGCAAGCAAGTATATTAGGACCAAGGATGAAGCTACTACCTTACGAACTAGATTCGATCTTTTCGGGAGTACATAAAATGTCTTTCCCCAATTAAACGGCCTACCTGATATGTGCTGAACCTTAGCAGGCTGTCTTACATATTGAATGAAACTGATTAACATCATTTTATAACAATTCTTTCAGGAGTATTTCCATGCTTGAAATGACTATCCACCCAACCGGAAACAGCGCCGTCGCGAACATCATAATACTTGACATACGGTTTTACATCCAATAGCGGTGTACCATTTAGAACATCAACTTCAGTAAAATACAATTTGCCCGCCGTGTCAATACTTTCAATTTTTATGACTGAAAGTCCAATATGGTTCGGGCGGTGAGGGCTTCTTATGGCAAATATGCCGTGTTTGTCATCCTCTAAAAAAGGCTTTGCTTCGAGTTGCACTTTTTGAGACTCATGAAAGTAATAAATTATGATAGCATGGCTGAAACCGTCTAAATCCTTAAGCCCCGCACGATACTGTTCTTTTATCTCAATCCATGCCTTTACATCAGGTCTGAACTTGCCCTGGATCGGCATACCTTTAACGTCTTTATATGGCGAATGTATGATACCAATAGGAGTCATCATGATTTTTTTCATATATTGTCTTTCTGCACAGTACGTGTGGGGTCACTTTCCTTTGAGCCTCTTGTATGCTTTGCAGAAGGGGCAGAACTTCTCAAGTATCTTCATTTTTTGGGCAAGAACTGAGTTCGGCCAGCGCCTTGCAGCTATGCAGAACGGACACAACCTGCAAATCAGGGCAAGAAATTCTGTTCTCGTTCTAATTTTCAATCATAATCCTTTCATCAAATTTCTCTTGTGGACGATAGCACTTGCAATATTAACTCTTTGTTTCATACCTTTCGAAAAAGTTCTGGTAAGATCATCCTTTCTATCATAGAGCCCAAATTGCTCTAAGAGACTGCTTGCTCTTTTTTTAAGTTCTCCCGTACCAATTCCATAGAATCTGCCTGCCAGGATAATGTTCTGTTTTGCTGTTAAATCTACATAAATATTTCCCATTTCCGGGATAACTCCGATTTTCATTTTGGCTTTGATTGGATTTTTTCTTATATTGAATCCTTCAATGAAAACATCTCCTGAATCCGGAGTAAGTAAACCTGTTAACATTCTAATTGTAGTTGTTTTGCCTGCCCAATTCTGCCCTAAAAATCCAAAGATTTAGCCTCTGTTAACACTGAAGCTAATCTGATTTACAGCAACAACACTGCCAAATCTCTTTGTTAATGTATTCACTTCAATAGCATTATTGCTTTCATTTTTCATAAATGCAACTTATCTATTCGGGAGAGATTCGTCTACTTTTTTCTAAAAAATGAGGAAATACGATGTTACTCATAAGGAACCATCTTATATTTCAATATCTTTCCATTTTACTCATACTTGCTGAAATTTAGAACACAGCCCTGGTTAAGACCATCATCATGGCTTATAAGGCCGCAATGTTTGCGCTCAAAGACAAAATTCGAACCCTCGATTTCCTGTCTAACATCACTTACACTTAATCTTCTGAATTCCTGTGTGGGATCATCTTCCAAAGTGTGCTTGGGATAAACTGAAAGCAAACCATCTTGTTTTAAAACACGAAAAGCCTCCTGATAGAGGCTTTTCCTGCTGCGTTTGCCAATGTAATGTAGAACATCATAGAATAAAACTACATCGACAGTTTCGCTTTCCAGTGGTAACTTCATCCGGCCTGAAGTTTTTATTATCCTTATGTTTGTTAGATTATGAGCGTTAGCTTTCTGGTGTAGCTCTTTTAAAGCATGTTCTTCGGTGTCTATGGCATAAACAATACCGTTATTTCCCACAGCTTTTGCCACTGGAATTGCATAATGGCCTGCTCTACAACCAAAATCCAGTACTGTCTGGCCAATTTTGATTCCAATTTTTCTTAAAAATATAACTCCATTCTCCCTTTCCCATGTTTCCATGTCTTCAGCCATTTTTCACTTTTTGAAAATCGTGCCGATTATCAGGCAGGCTGCCTTGATCTTTTTGCCTTATCCAGCTTTTCCTCGAGCTCTTCTAAGTGTTGGATCATTGATGGCTTCGCTGAGTGAGCAGGCAGTCTGCTTTTTAGTTCTTCTATTTCTTTTTCCAGGTCTGAAACAACACAACTGGCAAGCAGATTTTTCAATCTATCCAATGTAATCTTATGGGGTCGAATTTCGATTCCCATCCAGTCAGAAAATTCAAGGATTTTCTCAGGATACTCCCGGCAATATCTATCCCAGAAGTCTATGCCGTCTAATAATATGGCACCTCCAGTATGCTGAGGGAAATTCTCATTGGCTTTGCCTTTATCCCAGTCCTGAAAGACATGACTGCGGTAGATTATCCATCCCGGTGTAAGCCACCAGATTTTTTTACCCTCGCTGATTTCATCTCTTCGTCTTTCGCCGGCTAACATATCCATGCAGTGAGTCGCATTTATTCTGGAAATTGAAATTCCAACTGTCTGCTCGGCAATTATCGTATCTATAGTTGTGTATGGATTATCGATGTTGACGTAGCAGAATTTGCCGCCATAAACTATTATGATTTTCTTGGAGTGCTGCTTAGCGGCGCTTATTTTTTGTATCAACTGGCTTTCAAGTTCCTTAGGAACCTCATGTCGTCCGGGTATTGTATAGAGAATTCCCCCGGCGTCCAAAAAACCCTGCTTTTTCAGATAACTCAACTCTGGGACAAGCGTCCCGCAGGAAACTATGACATAATCTCTAAAGGAGATCTCTTCAACCATTTTCCTCAACGTCGCACTCTCTTTTTCCAAATATCGCTGACCCTATCCTGACCATATTGGAACCTTCTTCTATGGCAATCCTGTATGAATTTGTCATTCCCATGGAAAGATACTTCATATCTACGTTTGCAAGATTAAGCTCTTTGATTCTTTCAAATATCCTTCTTGTCCTTCTAAAATATGGTCTGACATCTTCAGGATTCCCAAAGCGAGGCCCCATAGTCATCAAACCGGCCAGCCTTAAATGACTAAGGGCCGATATATCTTTAGCAAGTTTTTCCACATATTCGTCAAAGGGTTCGTGTTCGGCCAGCTTTATGCCGGCTTTAGAAAATTCGCTGCCTATATTTATCTCTATATAAACGGGAATGATTTTCTTTCCTGCTCTTTCTACTCTTTTGTCAATAGCTGCTGCTTTTTCTAAGGAATCAACAGTTTGAATGACATCAAAGATTCTTAACGCCTTGTTTATTTTGTTCGTTTGCAAATGGCCTATCATGTGCCATTTGACTTTAGCCGCTTTCTTCTGCAAAGCACTATACATTTGCCCGGCTTCCTGAACATAATTATGACCTATATCTGTAGCACCTGCACTTACAGCTTCCTCTATTTGCTCAACTGTTCTTGTTTTAACAGAGAGAACTATTGTTACATCTTTTGGAATTTCTTCCCTGAGTCTTGCATAATTTGTTAAAATGCTCATATTACTTAATCTCAAGAGGAGCAACTTCGATTTCTCGGGGACGTGTCATTTTGCTCCAATCTTTGGGCGCGGCTATTTTTGTCATTTTCTCCAGCTCACCCAGCGCTTTTAAGCGTTCATAAATCTTTACCCAGGCGCAATCTCGTTCAGGGTCGGTCTCACATTTGCCGTTGCTGCTGCCTCCGCAGGGTCCATTTAACAATCCTTTAGCACACTGAGTCAAAGGGCAAATTCCAGCAAATTTACCAAGTTCACATTCCCCGCATTGTTGACATTTTTCTCTGAATAGAGAAGGTCCTCCTCCCATGTGTCCTATTGGATTTGTCGCCGGATAAATGGGCTTTGTAATTTCAAACTCTTCTTCCAGGATTGATTCCCTCACAACTTGAAGCCCGTCTCCACACGTCAGCATTAAGATAGCATCAGAATCCTCGATTTCCTTTCGATATTTGGTTAAGCGACTTTTACTCCAGGGGACATAGCAGGTAAATTCTCCGAAAGGCGGAGCAACGGCTGCCAAAATTTCCTTACCTTTGGCAGTTAGTCTTTTTGCCATTTCTTTTACTTCGGGTTCACCACCTGTGTGAAAAACTGTGGCGCATCCACCACATCCAACGATAACGATTTTATTCTTGTCTTCTAAATACCCGACAATTTCCTCTGTGGGTTTTTGAGTTTGGGCAATCATTTTATTTGCCTTTCTGCTCTAAACTTAAAGTTAACAAAAATGTTTTATGGACCGCTTTAACTCCTTAAGCCCCCATCGTTTTCATAAGTCACTTCTTCTACAATGATGTCGGAGCTCATAAAGTCTATCTCTTTTATTTTTGCTTGCATAACCTCAGTTTCTCCCGTAAGGCTCTCTGTTACTATTCGATTGCCATCGATTTTAAGGTAGGCAACGCTTTTTATCAATGGCTTGTCAGCCCTCCCACTTTGGTAAATATTTGCAAGACACATATCTCGGTCCTTTCCTTTGCCTATGTTAACTTAGCTTGAACCTTTCTTTTCTCAGATTCCAGCCTGTCAGCAATTTGTTTAATTCCCTCAAAGGATATTTTAAGTTCCTTGCCAGCAAGGCCTGAAATAAATACATCCCTGTTCTCGGGAATAACAGCTTCCACCCTCTTTTTGTCTATCAATTCCAGAAGCAGCTTTTCCGATCCATGATCGACTCTGTTTAGTACTAAATGCGTCGGCTTACCAAGCTGCTTTCCCAAGTCGGATATTTTCTGGGCCAAAAGTATCGAATCCCTGGAAGGCTCAATGACAACAACAAGTGAATCGACACCTTTTTCTACACCTCTGCCAAAATGTTCTATACCGGCATCGGTATCTACGATCAAAAACTCTTTATCTCCTACGTCAAGAACCTCCAATAGTCTCGAGGAAAGTACGTTAATAGGGCAGGCACATCCTTCACCAAATTCATAAATCTTGCCCATCGAGAGAAGTTGAATATTGTCCTTCGCGGATAAGTATTCTTTAGGTAAGTCATCCAATTTCCATCTACCTGTTATCTCTTTAGTTTTTTCAAATAGAACCTTTTTGCCACCAAAGTAATTCATAAAATCTTCCGGCTTGCTCATTCCCAGACGATGGTGAAGCCCGATATTTGACTCATCACTATCAATCACTAAAACCTTATTTTTTCTTTCGGCCATTTCTTTGGACAGCAGGACTACAATAGTACTTTTCCCGCATCCGCCTTTGCCGCAAACCAGCACTTTCATAACAGTCAATCCTCCTTAGTGGTCACAGATATTATCTCCTGCCTCAAGTGTGTTTTGCAAATAAGCCGAGACAAGTTCTTCAGGCATGCCGGATGGTGCACCAATAACAACTTCAATGTCATTCTGGGCAAAGAGTTGCTGTGCTCGCTGACCCATACCGCCGGCTATAATAACACTTACATTGTTTTCGTGTAACCATCGTGGCAACACTCCGGGTTCATGTCCGGGAGGAGCTGCATCTTTCCTGTTTATAACCTTTTTAAGATTGTCATCGATATCGAAGATTGCAAACTGATCACAATGACCAAAGTGCAGGCTTAATTTTCCCTGTACTAACGGAATTGCTATACGCATTTTTTGTTTTTCCTTTCTAATTATGTGTGTTTTTGTTGTTTCACTGTTTCTGTCAAGTTCGAGTACGCTTTGAATTACCGGCTTGAAAGCTTTTGCTGCCTCGCTGTTGGCGTAATATCGTATATATGGCTGCCCTGAGTCACAGGCATGTACAATCTGCGGGTCTATTGGGATTCGGCCCAGGAAAGGCATATTCATTTGATTGGCCATTTCCCGGCCACCGCCGGATTTGAATATGTAGGTTCTCTCACCGCACTTGGGGCAGACGAACCCGCTCATATTTTCCAGTACACCTATAACCGTCAAATTTAAACTATGGCAGAAGCTGATGCATTTGCGAACGTCAGACAGTGCCACTTCCTGAGGAGTGGTAACTATAATTGCACCATCGGCGTTTTCCAGAAGCTGAACGACGGACAAAGGCTCATCACCCGTGCCGGGCGGTGAGTCAACAATCAGAAAGTCCAGCATGCCCCATTTCACATCCTTGAGGAATTGTTTGATCATCTGATATTTCATTGGGCCTCTCCATATCACAGCGTCGCTACTTTCTCGCAGCAGAAAGCCTATGGACATGACTTTGAGATTTTCCACCATTTCAACAGGTAAAATCACATCTCCTACCGCCTGGATAGTCTCTCCTTCAAGATTTAGAATCTTTGGAATACTTGGACCATGTATATCGATGTCAAGCAGCCCCACTTTCTTTCCAGCAAGTGCGAGTGAAACCGCAAGATTTACCGCCACCGTGCTTTTGCCAACTCCACCTTTGCCGCTGAGTACAAGTATCTGGTGTTTGATATGTTTTATATTTTGCTTAATCTGCTCTTGCTCAGCTTGCATTTGTTTTTGTTGTTCTTCATTAAAAGGCATATGTAACGTTTTTCCACAAGGCTTTTATATCTTCTGTTACGGCGCCGCCGGTATATTCTACTACTGAACATTTCATAATCTGTGCCTTGGTAAAGGCCTTGTCATAACGTATTTTTCCAATCACTTTGATGTTACACTTTCGAGTATCTTCTTCGATTTGCACGGCCATGTCAGGGTTCAAATCAAATTTATTGATCGCGACCAGAGTGGGAATATTAAAGCCTGCAGCCAATTCCGCAACCCGCTTTAAATCATGCTTGCCTGAAAGCGTTGGTTCTGTAATTATCAATACTAAATCCGCTCCTGCAATTGATGCAATTACCGGACAGCCTATTCCCGGTGAGCCATCAATAATAATTAAATCCTTTTTTTCCTCTTCAGCAATTCTCTTGGCTTCCTTGCGAATAAGACTTACCAGTTTGCCGCTGTTTTCCTCTGCGATTCCAAGCTTGGCGTGAACCATTGTCCCAAACCGTGTATCCGATATAAACCATTGGCCATTTATACTGTCATTAAACTCAATAGCATCCTCAGGGCAAAATTCAACGCACACCTTACAGCCTTCACAGGAAATTGGGTCAACAGTAAAGGTTCTACTAACAGTGTCATTTGCAGGCCCGTTAAAGGTTATGGCATCAAATCTGCAAACCTCTTCACATTTGCCGCAGCCAACACATTTTTCAGCAACTATAAACGCTTGTTTGCCGCCGCTAAAGTCCGATTGCTGTTTAATCTTTGGCTCTAAAACCAAGTGCAGGTCCGCCGCATCGACATCGCAATCAGCCAGCACGGCATCCTTCGCAAGGGCTGCAAAGGCTGCCACGATGCTTGTTTTACCAGTTCCGCCTTTGCCGCTTATAACGACCATTTCCTTCACAAAAGCTCCTCCTTCATAGTAATTAGTTCCTCTATAGTAAGGCTGGCCACTTTTTGTTCTTTATTGAAGTATCGAATCATACGCTCGATGAATTGCCGTTGCTCACCTGGGTCATTATAGTGTTTTAAAAGATTTATAGTTTTCTCTGTATTTGCGGCAACTTCCTCTGGAATCCTTTCACCATCGTGTCGGACAGCTTCCTCCGGACATATCTCGTGACATCTGCCACACCGAATACACACATCGTCGTTAATAACTGCTTTCTGGTTCTCTTTTAGTGTAATCGCCCCTACTGGACAATCATCAACACATACGCCACAACTCACGCACAAATCCTCATTTACCCAGGGCATATCCTTTTGTCTCCTTTATTACTTGCACAAAATTCAGACTCTATCATTACGATCATTTTCCTGTTGTCTTAACTTCCAATTCATAACGAACAGGGCAAGTTACTGAACGGGAAACAAGACAATATTTCTCAGCTAAATCTCCGAGTTCACGAATTTTTCGGGCAAGCTCTTGTTGGGCCAATGTAACCGTTGCTTGGACCTGGACATTGGTAAATCGAAATCCATCGGTCTGTTTTTCGATCTGACCTTGGGCATCCGAATGGTACGATAAAATCTCAATATTTGACTTTCGCACAAAATAAAAAAATGTTGTCATCAGGCAGTTATTAATTGCCGCGACAAACATTTCCTCCGGGTTTAAAGTCTCTGGCTTGCCATTAAATTCAGGGGCTGGGCCAATTTCCAGCTCACCGGGACCACTAAAGATAGTCTTCGCCGCTTCATCACCTTCTTTAAATACCGTATTCTTGAACAAGTAACTCTTTTGGCGTTTCATAAGCTTCAACAATTACAATTTCTATTTTTTGGATCAATTGGTACCACAGCACCCATTAACCCAAAGGATTTGTTTATGTTCAATTCGTTTAGCCCGGATATCTTCAAATCCAGCCTTACGGAGAGAATCCACTAATTCCTTGCTGGTATAGTAGTTCTCGTTCCATAACTTTCTGGCCAATGAGTTACGCGGAAATTCAACAATGAGTACTTTGCCGCCTGGTCGCAAAACGCGATGGACCTCTTGCAAAATCGCCTGAGAATTTTTCATCTCATGCAAAGCCCAAAATATTATCGCTGCGTCTATCGTTTCGTTTCGAATAAAAGTGAGCCGAGTTGCATCTTTGCGAATACAACGAATACGCTTGGTATTTTCGGTGACATTTCGGTTATTTGGAAAACTATCGGCAGAAATATCTACTCCTGTAACTTTTTGACCATAGGTTTCGGATAAGTACCGGGCAAGCTCACACGCTCCGCAGCCCAAATCGAGCACACGATAAGCTAAACGTAACTCTTTGCCCACACGTTGATACAAACGCGGCTTAATCTTGTCGTAAAAGCTATCAGATAGCTTCGCGTCACTCATTGCCAACACCTAAAACGAAATAACCTTATCAGCTTCTTTAACCCATTGGGCTGCTCTTTTCCCGCCATCAGTTCCTTCTTTTTTCCTTTTACAACATACAAAGCAGCCAATTTCGGATTCCGGCTTTGAAATATTTCCGTTCCCTTGATTCCTAAAAAGTATTCTGTTTGAACAAAAAAAAGTTCCGCGATAGTTCTCTCGATTTCTTCTAAGTTTGTATGCTTAATCTTGTTTACGTAAGAGGCCGGGTCGGCTGCTTTTTCCTTAAAAAACTCAGACGCCGGATTAAGCAGCATCACCAAAATTCTACCTTTAGGCCTAATGACACGGGCGGTCCGTTTAATAGCTTCCTTATATTCTCTGATAAACTGGAGAGATGCAACATAAATAACCGCATCAAAACAAGACTCTGGAAAATCCATATTTTCTGCTGAGCTTACTACGGTCCTTATACCGTCCGGTGCTTGTTCCAAAGCCTCCTTGGAGATGTCCAAACCGGTAACGTTAAAGCCATGTTCACTTAAGCCCGCTTCTATAACGGCCGGTCCACAACCAACACTTAAAACATCCCTGACACCTTTTAGCTCTTGCAAAAGATATTCTAACTCGGCCTTAAAAACTCCCTTCCAAAAATCTGTTTCACATGCTTGCAGATATCTTTCCATAACAAACCTCAGTTAAAATTTTCTATTAAACACAAGAAGAGCGTTTGCCATTTGACCTTTTTTCCTTTTCAGAACCAAAAAATTTCTCGCGCCACCACAAAAAGTGTCCCCATGGATTATCAAGTTTGTATTTATCGTCCTCAGGAACACCCGGCCAGGAGTTGATTTCTTCCAACAGTTCAGGACAGGGTTTGTCCTCGGCTAATAATTCGTATGCACATTTGACCAGCGTAAATTTTTTATTCGCATCAGGATCGTCCAAATTCTTATCAGGGTGAAACTTCATTGCAACCCGCCGGTAAGCCTTCTTTAGTTCTTTCTTACTTGCCATATCCTTAACGTCAAGGATTTTACATGCCATACGCCGAGTCTCCAGATCAAGGCTTATCCTTTGCATAAAATCCCAGTCATCTCTTTTCATTTTTCTTACCTTTTAGCCTTCGGGAAACGCTTTCATACAGTCCAACAAAATCTTTCTTATACTCAGGTAACACGTCAACAATCATCTTGCCAACCGAATAGGCCTCAGCGATTCGGCGGTCGCTTGGTATTTCAAGAATAATTTGTATATTTTCCCCATCACAGTATTGATGCACCTGGTTATCGCCTAAATCGCTCTGATTTATTACAACAGCAAAAGGCAGCTTCAACTCTCTTACCATTCCCACCGCTAACTTTAAATCATTCAATCCAAACGGTGTCGGCTCGGTTACCAGCAAAACAAAATCTACACCCTTAACAGCCTCAATCACCGGACACGATGTCCCCGGAGGAACGTCAATAACAACAACACCCTCATCGAGTGAATTGGCTTTAACTCGTTTTATCAATGACGGTGTATGAATATCACCGATTTTCAGGCGTCCCTGTCCAAACTTTACGCCATTTGCACTGCCAAAATCAGCAAAGCCAATTTCTTTGGGTTTTTCCTTAATGGCGCCGGTCGGGCAAACCAGCATACAGCCGCCACATGAATGACATAACTGCTCAAAAGTCATGGCTTTGTCTTTCAGGCAAATTATAGCGCTGTACTGACAAAGCCGGCCACATTTGCCGCAGCCGTTGCATAATTCGTTATCAACTTCCGGCACGCCGATAGTAACACTTTGCGTTTCTTCTATATCCGGCTTCAGGAATATGTGGCCATTCGGCTCTTCAACATCACAGTCGAGATACTGCACAACTTCGCCCGTCTGAGCAATTAAACATGCCAGATTTGTCGCTATCGTTGTCTTCCCAGTGCCGCCTTTGCCACTTGCTACTGCTATTTGCATCCTGTCTCCTATCTATTTCCAAGCGATAGCCATGCGTTTATTACCATAAACAAAGCCGCTCCTAATGTCGTATACGCGAATATCCTTTTGAGGTTCTTCGGCTTTGTTTTAAGGGAGAAGACACCGCCCATGAGTCCTCCAATTATGGCGCCGGCGCTCATGGGAACAACCCACAATGCGTTAAAATCCCCGGCTGCCGAATGCCCAATCAGGCCCATAAAAGCCGTGGCTGCGACCATGGCGGACGATGTACCTACCGCCACACGCATAGGTACACCACAACCAAGAACCATCAATGGGACCTTGAAAGAACCTCCGGAGATCCCGACCATTCCCG
>JGI10211J14876_10000143_pt1 | contig 27544 bp, 52 predicted proteins | sample Etolagsediment_FD_14876 | JGI IMG/M metagenome (IMG submission 14876)
AATCGTAAATTTTGGAACTTCTCTGAATATGCGTTAAAGAGTTCAGAAAATCAAAGATTTTCTTCACCCAAATTTTTTGCTACACAAAAAACTTTCCTTAACGCTAATATTCAGAGGTTACACCCAAATTTAAATTTTTGCTCCAAGCGATTAAAATGAAAACCGAAAAATATTTAAACTTAAAAAACATTGAAAGGAGGTATAGAAAATGGTAAAATACAAAGTCGTAAAAATAGGAAAAACTTATTATGCTCGTGTTTACAATGATAATGGATTTCTGTTAGATAGTTTAGGATTTGGGAAAAAAGTAGATGCACAGAAATCTTTAAGAAGATTAAGAGCAAAAAAGTTTTTCAAATAATACCATTTTCAAAAATTCTAAATGTTTTTTAAGTCTAGAGTAACTAATCGCAAAAATTTAAACTTCTCTGAATATCAGTTTAAAGGAAATTACAATCGTTGTTGTAATTTCCCAAATCCGACAAGTCGGACTTCTTTAAACAACAATATTCAGAGGTTACACCCAAATTTAAATTTTTGCTCCCATCGATTAAAATGAAAAACGAAAAGTATTTAAACTTAAAAAACATTGAAAGGAGGTATAGAAAATGATACTTAAAAAAACACAAGAGCCAACAAAATCTGATGCAATGCAAACATTGAGAAAGATTAAGTCGTTTGAAAAAAAAATGGGTAGGAAGGTTGTAAAATACAATATTAAAAAACAAACGACTTATCAAGGTTTGCCATATTTGTTGGAAGTTTATATTAAGTAATTCTCATTTTCAAAATTTCTAAATGTTTTTTAAGTCTGGAGCAACTAATCGCAAAAATTTAAACTTCTCTGAATATCAGTTTAAAGGAAATTACAATCGTTGTTGTAATTTCCCAAATTTCAGCAAAGCTGAAACTTCTTTTAACCACGATATTAAACGAACCCCTAAACTAAAATGCTAAGAAAAATGTGTAGATACTGTGACGGAATGTTCCAACCAACAACAAAGTATGAAAGGTTGTGTCCAAGTTGTTGTACTTTCATGCACAAACACAAATGCACAAAACCCAAAGAGGAATTAATTAAACTTATACAAATGAAAGGAGGTAGTAAATAAGATGGCGTTTGAAAAGGTAGAAGTCGGACTTTGGACATATGAAAAACCAGGCGACGAAATCGTAGGAAATCTCTTGAAAGTAGAATCAGAGGTTGGACCAAATAAGTCTATGATGTACACTCTTGTAGTAGAGGGAAAACCAATCAATGTTTGGGGAGCAACTGTTCTCGATGCAAAGATGAGTGTTGTTTCCATTGGAGATACGGTTAAGATTGTGTATACCGGACTTGGAGAAAAACAAGGTGGAAAAAATGCACCAAAGAAATTTGATGTATTTGTAGATAGGGATTGATCCTTAATTAAAAACAAAACTATTTATATTTTATTTTTTTATTTTTTTCTTATAACACTCTCAAAACTTCGCACAATCTTTCTTGTGCGTAGTTTTATCGTTACTTTTTGTATTACAAACCGAAAGGTTTAAATAATACTACTACTACTTATTATTACAATGGAAACAAAATGTAAAAAATGTGGTTATAAATGGATAACATCAAGTCAAATGATAATGGTTAGTTGTCCTAGTTGTGGAACAAAAAATAAGATTAGAAAGATTCCATGTTTTATTCAACCAAACAAAATAAATTTGGAGGATAAAAAATGAATCGGATGCAGAAGGGAAAAGACTTTGAAAGAAGATGTAAGAAAATTTTAGAAAATCATTTTGAATATGTGGAGTTTATTGGAAATAAAAGAAAAGTGTTTGATTTTTTTTGTTATTTAAATAATAAAAAGTTCAGTGTCGAAACAAAATATTCTTCAGGAACTTCCTTTTCAATAATTCCAAAACAATTAAATGCTGATTTAATTCTTTTTAGTTTTGGAAGAGATATGTTTATTCTAAATAAATATAGTAAGAAAAATTTAAATTTGTTATTGGAAAAAAATGAAAAAAATAATTAAAAAGTATGGTAATATGGTTATGATAACCTTCACAAGAGATGACAGAAAAATATATGAATTAGACGAGGGAGATACAATTGAAATTTCCGACATGGTAGTATTAAAAAAGAGGACAAAAGGAGGTAAGAAAAAATGAGTTTAGATCACGTTGAACAATTTAGAAATATGAGATGCAGGAGAATATTGGAACTTACAAACCAATTAAGAACTATCTCATCTTCCATTACAAAGGACATTATAAGCGAAATAGAAGCCCTAGAACAAGAGATTCCAGAACAAGCAAGGAAATGGAACAACTTAGCTGAAAAAGACACTCCTACGGCTGAAATGCTTGTAGAGGAGGTTTGTAGGGAGTAATCATAGTCAATCCAATTGGGTAAGGTTGGGATTGATAGACAAGTACACACCTCTTTTACGTCAACCTTATCAAGTGCAGGGTTTTTTCGTATACTAGCCCTTTACTCTGTGCGAATTCAATGCCCCTCTTCGGAGGGGGTTTCACATTCAAAATGACAACTAGAAAATACCACCACCGAGAAATGATTGAAGAATATCGTGACACTATGTATTGTCTTGAACTGATTAGGGAGTACAAAATAATCTGGGATAACGACACATGGATTCAAAAGTTCGAGGAAAGAAACAAAGCAGGACTTGAACCCATTGTTCAAAAGTGGACAGGTGACAGATTTGTGGAGGAAGAAGAATGAAAAAATTACTTATAATCATCTTAATACTGTTATTTGGTATTTATACATTTAGTTCCACTTATTATGTTACTAAAACTCAAGGAGATAGTTTTTGTTATGCCATAGGATATGATTATTCTCAAGGATGGGATTATTCCCAAAAATTAATCCACAATAAATCTAATTTTGTAGATTGTTGTATAATGGATTCATGTAATCGTATATATTTTGACATATATAGAGAAGAAAGGGGGGGCAAAGAATAATGTTTAATAAAAAATATTTAGTTTGGCTTGACTGTTCAAATTGTAATACAAGGTCTCTTAACAAAATTCCAAAAGGAAATACAATTGTCAACTGGATTAATTCAAAAAATGCTAAGTGTGATTATTGCGGATGCACAATAACAAATTCAACATATTTTGAAGTATATAGAGAATATAATAAGGAGAAAGAAGAATGATGAGAGCAATAATAAAAGCAATAGCATGGATTTTGAACTTTCCTTATGGGATTAGTGGGAAACAACTAAAAAAGGAGAAAGAAGAATGAATCTTGAGAAGTGTGTTTGGTTAGATATAGCAAATAAACAAAAGATTAAGGAAGTAGAAAGAGGGGAAGAACTAAGAGGAACAAAAAGTTATATTTTAATGGGGTGCTATAAGTGTAAGGGATATAATAAAAATTGTCAATATTATCAACCCGAGGAAAAACAATGGATGCAATAATTTACGCTAGAATCTCTACAAACAAAGAAAAGCAAAATGTTAAACAACAGATTGAATATTGCAAAAAATGGGCTGAAAAAGAGGGATATAGCGTTTTAAAGGTATTCAAGGATGAACAGACAGGAAAAGAAAGCCAAAGAAGAGGTTATCAAAGGATGTTGTCCTATTTAAGTGAAAATCCTGGCTCAAACTTAATTGTTCAAGATACTGACAGACTTACAAGGGATTTTTATGATGGAGTTGATTTGGAAATATCAATAAGGGATACAAATACCAATTTAATCTCCCTTTCTGAAACAATTGATCTTAAAAGTCCGAATGGAAGATTTATGTTCCGTATTAAATTAGCAATGAATTGTTTTTATGTTGAAAATTTGATTGATAAAATAAAAGTTGGGGTTGCAAGGGCAAAAAAAGAGGGAAAATATAAGGGAAGACCTAAAGGAACAAAAAATAGTAAAATTTTCAAGAGGAATAAAATTGCTAAGTTTTAACACCTCCCATATTAGAAATATTTAAATACTCTAATGCTTACATTAAAAACAGATTAATGATGACAAAAGAAAGACAACATAAAAAAGTTAAATTGCAGTATAATTCTAATAGATATGTGGTTACTGTTCCAGGTTGGGGGGTAAGAAAAGTTTTACAGGCAAATAAAGGAGATACTCTTGAATGGGATTTTATTGGGGGGAGTTTAACACTTACTAAATTGGAGGATAAAAAATGAGTACCACTTTCAATCTTGCCTTTTTATTTTGTATCTTAATAATTCTAGTATGTTTTTTCTATTTCACTCAAAGGGTTGCAAACAAGTTGGGGAAAAATAAATGGAAAGTATCTAAGGAAGAAAAAATGCTTAAAAAAATGAGGGGGGGAATTATATAATGGGATTTTTTGATTTTTTTACTAAAAAGAAACCAGAAGTTATAGAAGAGGTAGTTCAAGAAGAACCCCAACCAAACGGGATTATCAAAGAAGGATGTGGTTATTGTGGAAACCCAATCACTAAAAATGACAAGGTAAGGAAGTTTTCAAAAAAGATTTATCATAGAAAATGTTTTAAAAAATTAAAAAAAGATGCAACTAAAGTTGCATTTGGATAATACAGCTAAACGGAGGTTAATAAAATATGGGTTTTTTAGACAAATTTGATACACCAAGACCACACCCCCCGCAATTTGCAAGGGGAGAACCAACCAGGGAAGTGGAAACTCAAACTGAAAAAAGCAAAACTATTTATCAAGTAGTAACAGAACTTCCAACACAAGTATTGAGAGAGCACACCTTACAAGATGGTACTTTGGTTAAGTTCATAACAGTAGAAGAGGCATTATCAGATATAATGAATTCGGAATAATGTTTGGATTTAGTAAACCTTTTGTAATTGTACTCTTTATCTCTGCATTTTTTTCTTTTGGATTTAGAGATTTTGGGGTAGGATTAAAAATTGTATTTGGTTATGCAATAATAAAAATAATATGGAATATACTCTCAAAATGAAACAAGATATTTTTCAATTGTTAATGTTTATAAGTATGTTAGTTGCAATTGGTCTGTTAGCATTCACCATTATTGTTTTAATAAAAAATGCAGAAGAAATAAGAACCGATGGGGTGACTTATGCAATTAACAAATATAACTTTTCTTCATGTACTTGTTACACTCAAGAAGGAAAATCCGTGGACTTTAATTCTAATGGTTCAATTCCAAAGATATTCAAAAGAGAAAATTATTACTCTAACAATTGGAGTGAATTAAAAATGAAATTTGATTAAAAACCTTGAGGGGATATAATGGGATCACAGGACATATTAGACTATCTAAAACAATGTAAAACTCCACAGACTAGAAAACAGATTGCAGATGCAATTGAATATAGCCCAGAGAGGGTTTCAAAACTTATTAATAAACTTTTAAGATACGGGGATATATATTTTAAAGAGTATGATAGTTTAAAAGCACAAAAAAAAGTAAACTACAAATTAGTAAGAAGGACTAAATTTTATTTCATTAAGTCCTAATTGTTCTTCTATTGTAGGAGGTATTTCAGGATCTAAAGGTTCTCCTTCATTCATTATTGGTTGAATGATATACTTCCAAATTAAAAACCCTCCCACAAACAATAAACCAAATAAGAAAGTGTGGTCGGATATTAGTTGAGATAAACTCATTTTATAATGATGTCAAATCAAAATCATCAAATCGCATTTCGGGGAATTCTAATTTCTCTACTCCCAAATCAAAACAATTGCTCTTCTGATTCTCTTGGATGTCCTGTTCCATTGTTAGATACCTCCTTGTTGGTAATATCATGTTGGTGGTTTCTAATATATTCTGATACAGTAAGATAAAAGAATCTATTATATGATAAGGGCTTACCATTTACATCACTATATATTGCACAGAATTTCTTAATATCTTTTACTTCTTCCTCATCAAAATATAGGGTGAATTGTTTTCTGTTTAGCATATAATGTAATGTAATGTAATGTTTATAAACTTTTCGGTGTGCAGTTGTAAATTGACTTGACAGGTAGCCAGCCCTCCTAAAAACAAATTTCAGGATTTGGAACTTCAATTTTTTTTTCGTTTTCTTGCTGTTGTGCCTTGATAAGTTCTATTCTTTTCAGCCTATCCTTAGCATTCTTATAAGCCCCCTTAGCAGTTTCCTTATTAGCATATCCTAATATATTAGTTACTTCATCCCAGCCCAAATGCTTTTCATCAATTGCTTCAATAAGTTTTTTATGTTTATCTATGAGTGGAGCAACATCCCACCGATTACGATTATATTCTTTCTCTTTTTTTATTTTCTTTATTTCTTCTTCATTTTGTAAATCATTGTATAAATCATCCATGAACTTATCTTTTTGTTTCTCATAAGCATCCCATCTCTTCTTGTCAGGCATACGAGTAAACATACGGGCAACATCTATTCCAGCTCTTTGCATAGTGTGTCGGTAAGTTACACCACTCATAGGATTAGTTTGTAGTCGATGGAATTTTGAGATAACAACTTTTTCAGTTTTATTTATTTTTAATGTTTCAATAAGTAAATGTCCTAGTGCTCTCATATGACTATCAATAGAATTCCATAAAGGAGCATTAGCAATTAAACATAATTCTTTTTTTCTACAAGTATCAAGTATCTTTGCAATAGAAACATTCTCTTTTGCCATTGCTCTTCTTGATGGGAACAAAACAGATACTTCTTCAATTACAACAACATCACCAGACTTACTTGCCCTTACAGCTTTAACAAATTCAAGTAAAGAATCAACTATCAAAATGTTTGGTTTATCATCTTCAGGTCTTGAGTCCAATAGTAATTCGGCTATACGAATACTTGTAGAACTTTTTCCAGTTCCAGATAAACCAATAATATAAACTGTGGTGTTCAATCCTTTGTTTAATCTTCCGTTGATATGCCCAATAACAATATCTGCTTCAGGCATAATATCAAACTTACTAAAACCCATTTAGAAACTCACCTTTTGTTTAAAGTAATTCAAACTATCTATTAGTTCATTCAATGCTCCAAACAAATAATCATTTAGTTTAATTAGTTCGTCTTGATAGAAATTTGTTTTTTGATTCCAGCCACCTACAACTTCTGATGCTGTAAGTTTACCTTGTGGATTAACTTTCTTAACCATAACAGTATCCCCTACTCTAGGAATATATTTATTTCCAGTTGCTTTATAAGTTACTTGTCCTAGTTCATTTAACTCTGGGACTAATTCTTGGTAACCATACTTATTTAATAATTCTTCTTTTCTTTCCCTTATATTTTTTTCAACATCTTTAAATGTTTCATTCTGTTTTATTTCAGGACTAAGTAAATTTCTAAGTACATTAACACAAGCATCATAAACCATCCTTGAATCTGGCACCCATGTTTTCATAGGAGTTCCGTCTTGAGAAAAAGAATAATTAAAATATCCTTGAATCATTTCTTTTCCTCTTGCTTCAATACATTTTCTTACAGCATCTTCAGCTACTTTGGGCTTTGAAAATTCAGACTTAGGAGAATACTCTGCACCTTCAGAAATAATATCATCTTCGTAATCGGCTGTCATAAATTGTTAATTGAAAAGAGTTTTATAAACATTAATAATAAAGATAATGTTTATAAAAAACAATCCCTAATAAAAACTATGGAAAGAAATACCAAAATAAATCTAGCTGTATTAATTTTAGGAGTTACCTTAACAAGCTATTTAATTTTACATCCAATATTAAATACTCCAGAAAAAAATATTCCTACACTTAGTAATAATCAAATAGATGCAATGGTAAGGATGGGAATTATTCCAGTACATCCTACTCTTTCTGAAAATAAAAATGATATAAATACAGGGCTATCTTATGAAACATCATATGGTACTTGTAAACTAAATAGGGATATTTTCGGGAGATACTATTGTAAATGGTGATTAGAACAAAGACTGGTGGAACAATAGGTTCATTGCCGACTTCTTCAAGGTTTGTTCCTGGGACAAAAATTGGTGCTAAACCTGGAACTGAATTTAAAGATATTTCTGGAAAAGTAATTACTACTTCAAGAGGAGGTGGCGGAGGTGGTGGAAGTTCTTCTTCTTCTTCTTCTTCTTCAAGTAATCTTCTAGCCCAACAACAATCAATAGCACAAGAGAAACTTATACAACAACAACTTGAACAAGCCCGTAAAGTAGCAGAAGAAAAAAGAATTGCAACAGAAAAAAGTATTCAATCAAGAACACTTGTGGGGCAGACTTCACAACCAAATGTAGTGAGTGCTGTTTCTTCACCTGGAGGAGTTTATACTGGTTTTGAAGAGCAAAAACCCTTTGGATTAAAAGTGAAAGAAGCAGGAGGAAGTGCTAAAGCATTCCTTAGAGGGGAAGGTAGTTTTAGTAATATCTTTTCACCATTTGACCCTAAACCAAATCTAAGTCCAACAATATCACCCCAACCATTATTTATCTCTGGAGGTTCTGGAACTATCATTCAGGGGTTTGAAGGTTTTGGTTCAGGTAGAAGTGGACTTACAGCAGGAGAATATAAATTGAAAACAGGAAGACAAGCAGGAGAGTTTCCAGAATATATTACAGTTTCAGGGAAAGAAGAAAGAATCGGTGGAAGTTTAGGAGTTCCAACAACTTCTGTAAAATCTTCAATAGTTGAAAGAGAAAGAAAATTTCTTCAAAGTCAAATAGATGCAGGAACAATTAATTTTGGTAACTTAGAAGGTGCAGACTTTCAAAAAGCAGCAGGAGATGTGTTAAAAGCAAGGACACAAAAAGACTTTTTAAAATTAGATATTACAAGACCTACTGGGAATCCTTTTGCACCAGTTCCCCTTATATCGGGTGGGGCAGAATTAGGTGCTATTACTTTAGCATCAACAACTCCAATAGGTGGTGCATTTGTAGGAGCTTCTTTGATTGGGCGTGGAGAAAAAAATGTTATTACTGGTTTTACTAATAAGGATTTAACTCGTGGTGAAAGAGTTTTAAGTGTTGGAGCTGGTACTTTAGATATTGGTTTTGGATTGGGGATTGGGGGTTTTGCAACTACTCAAGCAAAAGGCGGACTACTATCTAGACAAGCAATTCGTGAAGCGGAGATGGATTTAGGTAAAGTTACCTTTGAACCTTTAACGGGGGAAGTCTTAGGAAAAACACCCAGTTCTGAACTAATAAGAATGCGAACCTTAAGACAGGTTGGAAGTTCAAAACAAAAAGTAGATTTGATTGCACCAATATTCAAAGTTGGAGAAAACAAATTATCTATCACAGGTGGAAGGGCATTTTCAAAAACTAAAATATATGACCCAATCACAGATTCTTTTGTAACCAGTTCAGAGAAATTTTCTTTAGGAAGTTTCAAACCTTTAGATATTGGAAGAGGTGCACAAGTTAGAACTAAAACTAAATTTGGAACTAATGTTTATACTACTCCAGAACTTCAAAGTTTAGTAACTGTAAGTGGAAAGGGTTTTATTAAACGTCAAGGAAAAGATAGTTTTAATGTTGTAGATATTCTTTCAACTTCACAGAAAGGAAAGGGAGGATTTAGTGTTTTAGGAATAACTCCCAAACGTGTTAAAGTTGATTTAGGAACTAAACTCTTTGGTGCAAAGATTGGGGGAACTAAACTTAAAGGCGACTTTACTTCTGGAGGTTTCATCAAAGACCCTCCTATCAATAAAATAGATACAAGTGGACTTACTATGTTTTCAAAATCAGGAAAGAAAACTCCTTTTTCTACAAACTTTGGAAGTACTGGACAAGCACAGATACAACAACAAGTTTATAAGCCATTAATTCTAACTAGGGGAGAGTCAAGTGCAGGTGCAGGTGCTACGTTAAAATTAACGAGAGAAATAAAACCAAGTGTTTCACTTGCAAGTCCGAACTTAAATTTAGTCGGAATTCCTAGAATGGTTGGGGGTTCTGGACTTACTCAAAGTCAGTTACCAAAAGGTAGTTCTTCATTTGAAATGACTACTCCCTTAATTAGACCTGGACAATCTTTTGATATTCAAGTTAGTGAGAAGGATAGTTTCAAAACAGATTTTAAACCTTTGACTTCTCTTAAAAGTTTTTCAGGATTAGGTTCGAAATCACTTAGTACAAGCTTAACTTCCACCAATGTAAATCAAGCATTTGGAACAAAACAATTACAAAGTCCTTTACTTGGAACAAAAACAAAACAACCAACTAAGCAATTATTTGATACTTCTTTTTTTACTCCTATGATTAGTACACCTACTCAAGGAGTTAGATCATCAGGAGACCCTTTTAGATTTAGAGGTTTTAATTTAGACTTTCCAAGTCTAAGTGGATTCGGTGCACCTCCAAGAAGAAGTAGAACTACTCGTTCAACTGCAAGGTTAGCTCCATCCTTTACAGGAATAGTTTTGGACATTAAAGGACTACCAACATTTAAAGAAGTGGAGAGGAATCCTTTTGCTATAAGGGGAGTTGGAAGTGTAAAAAGCAAGAAGAAAAAGAAGAAGTAATTATTAATGTTTATAAAGACTTGAAAGAATAAGATTTTATGGATGAATTTCAAGAACAACAAATTTTACAACAACAGCAAATAGATAATAGTCCAGATACTATTTATGCAGATAATTTAAGGGAAGAAAAGATTGCAAATATTATTTCCCAATTAGATCCAGATAATGTTTTAACCGATATGGAACATAGGTTAAGAGGAGAAAAGAAAGTTTCTGGTAATAACTGGATTCCAATTTACCAAAATAAAAAACCAGTTTCAGAAGAATTAATCTCTGATGCGATTAGTTTTGCTGGAGCATTTATTAATCAAAGTACAGTTATGGGAAATTTGTCTACGGATGAAATTAATGGAATAATGAGCCAAATAGTAATTCCAACTGTGAGAGATAGTTTAATTGTTAAAGCAAAAGATTATGGTATAGATGAACAGTATCAAGAATGGAGTAGGATAGGTCATATAATTTGTGCATCCATTTTTATAGTATTGAAAAGGTCGTGGAAGGGTTCTGAATCAAATAAGATATTTAGGATGTTAAAAGTAACTGAAAATGTCGGTGGAACTAAAAAAAATAAATTAAGAGATAATTTAAAATTTTGGTAAATAAAATGTTTATTAATGTTTATAAATTAAATAATTTTAATCAAATATAATGGCAACAGATATCTCCTCATTTACAGGTGCGATACTTCCTTCTGGAGGAACAGTTGGATTAATTGCAATGTTTATTATTGTTGGAATTATTATTGTTTTAATTATGGGTTTAATCTCATGGATAATTTTTGTTAGAAGAAAATGGAATTTAAATGTAGAAATTAAACTACCTAGAAGTGATAACAATATAGTTAATGCAGAATGGGGAAAAGGATACTTCAATCCTAAGAGGGGAGTAGTTTATATTAAAAGACCTGGACTTGGAAGTAAGGCAATCCCAATTAAAATATTCGACCCAAAAAGATATTTACAAGGCGGAAGTTTAATGACAGTTATACAATTATCTCCATTAGACTATCGCCCAGTATTACCTAAAAGTTTTTTAGAGCATGAAATAGAGTATGAAGATGAAAAAACGGGAGAAAAGTATATAGTAAACGAAGCTATCCTAAAAATTGCTGTTGATACTGGACACTCTAAAGCATGGTCTACTGCATTTGATTCGGCATCATTAAGTGCTTACACAATTAGGAGTTTCTTCACACAATTTCAAATGCCAATAACAATTGCAATTGTAGTAATATCAGTATTTATTGGGATAACTGCACTTTGGACCCAAATGCCAAAAGGATAGATAATGTTTTTAATGTCCCCATCCTTAAAAAAAAGAATGAAATACAAATTATTTTTAATGATTCTATTGTTAAATTTAACTTTAGTTTCGTCTTTAGATTTATGTTCCGATACAAATAGAATAGATATAAGTGAAATTCCTTGTTTGGGTTTAACAAATGTCTTAACTTGTAATGGAAATATTTCAACAATTAACCTTAATACTTCTGAACAATTTAACGTTACAACAAATGTTGTAGGAGATGGTAGATTAAACTTTACAATTAATTTTACTATTGGGAGTTATTCTTTGGTGGATTGTGCGAACAATTCCGCTTCTATTTTAATTGGTATTTTTGATGAAGGATATGGAAATACTTTAATTATAATTATGATTCCAGCAATTCTTTTAACTTTTATTTCTTTATTTATTTCTGGAAGAATGTTCTACAAAATGAATAGACAAGATGAGGAAGAACAAGAAGAGATGATGGAAAATGAAGATATGGAAGAAAACTTTGTTCCAAGATCAAGATTGATACCAATAGTCTTTTTATTATTTTCTTTTGTACCTTTACTATTTATGTTTGGATTTGTAGGTAATTACCTTAATACTTATCTTGCTTCAAGCAATATTAATGAACTTTACGGAACAATAACAATCTTACTAATGTACATCTTTATTGGAACTTTTCTTTTGAGTGTGGTAGTTTGGGCTTCTTCTTTTATTAAAAAAAGAAATATTTCTAGGGGGTTTGAATGAGTATTCCTATAATTGAAGTTAAGCATGGAATAGCAAATAGATTTAAAACGCACATAGAGATTAATGAAAATTTAAAATATTATCCAGAACTTTATAAAAAAATAATAAAACATGAATCTTCCCATACAGATAAAGACGCTTCTTGGGAAGATTTTAAATTAGATTTATTAAGTCAAGGTGAAATTTCCCCTGTAGATTTATTTTGGTTTATGAAAAGTAATCCAAGAAGTTTAACACAATTTTTCCCCATAGGGTATTCAAAATATACTAAGAAAATCTATTATGATATAAACATGTTAATTGTTTATGGGGTTATGGGTGCAATTATAATGGGAGGAATATACCTTGGAATTAAATTTTTTTAATAAGATAATGTTTATAATTAATAAACTTAATAAAAAGTATATGAAAAATGTTATACTCCCCTTATTAATAATATTCTCCTTATCTTTTACTAGTGCCTTAACTTCAGGGGAATCCACAATACTTCTAGGAGCAATGAATTCAATGGCAGTTTTAGTTATTTTCTTTCTAGTTTGTAGTGTTATTTTACAAGGTCCAATGAAAGTATTTTTCCTTTCACTTTCCTTTTTATCAATACTTGCATCAGTTGGAATGGGTGTTTCAATTATTCAAGAGTTCTTTTCAGAATATACTAAACTTGTAGATTTGTATGGGGGATTTTATTATTTAATGTTAGTATTAACGGCAGTAGGGTTATTTGCTTTAATCATTTGGCTGGTAATTGTAGTCTTTAAACAATTAAATTCTTATCAGGGGATAGTCGGAGAAGATGATGACTAATAGATAATGTTTATAATAAATAAAATAGATTGAAATAATATGGCTAAGAGAAATATAAAATCAATAGCAGTTCACATAGATTACTATAATAAGATTTTTGAACCAAAAAGGAAATATTTACAAAAACAATTAGGTCTTACAAATCTTTCTCAATCAAAATTTACTAAAATGCTTTCCAATGAAAAAATAATGAAAGATATTTTAAAAAAAAGTAGGAGAAAAAATGCGAAGTTTAGTTTGTTCTAAAAAAGGCGATCTCCCAGATATGTTAATATTTGTACTCCTAATTTTTATATTGGGTGTAGGGTTATTTATTTTAGCATTTATTACTCCACAAATTGCAGAAGGATTGAACACCGCAGGGTTAAATTCATCATCAGAAGGTACAAATTCAATTGATAAACTTGCAAGTATGGGGACAGTTACAATCCAAAGAGGTTTTTTGTTCCTATTCTTTGGACTTGCAATTAGCACTTTAATCACTTCATTCTTTACAAGAGTTCATCCTTTATTCCTATTCTTATATATCCTATTCCTTGGCTTAACTGCCTTCATAGGAACATTCCTTGGGAACGCATATGAGCAGGTCACTAGCAGTCCTGTGTTAGCAGACACCCTTGCATCCCAAGGAATGATTACAGTTATTATGCAAAACATAGTTTTAATAACAGTAGTAATTGGAGCATTATCAATGATTATTACTTTCGCAAAGTTCAGTACTTTTTCAGGTGGAGGTGAGGCACAGTTATGAAAAAACTATTCGTAATGCTACTCTTAGGAATGTTCTTAATTAGTTTCGTAAGTGCCTTTGAGTTTGACAATGTTAAACAATACGATGAAAAAGAAAGAAAAGCAGTCATTAAAAATTCAGTATTAGGAATAGACTGGTTAAGTTTAGACACAGTAGCAGAAGTTAAACTATTAACCAAAAATCATGTTTGGGTTGAAGAGGGAGAGCAACTAGTCGGAATATTTGAAGTAGATCAAAAAGAAAGCAACTATAAGGAAATTATATCCGGAATTAACTTTTACCAAGATAAAGAATTTCAAAAACAAAGGGAAGATCCTAATAGGGTCACAATGAAAATAAGGGTGCAAACAGGAACAGAAGAAAAGGAAAATATAACCCACAATTGTTATCAAGCAATAGGAAAGAACGGATCTAAATATCGTGAATGTGATTATACTAATAACGGCAACTATAAAGTGCCAACTTATTCTTGGATTGAATTTAATGAAAAGGGAGAGATTACGGAAGGTAAGTTTGTTATTGGTTTATTCGTAGATGTTAAAAAAGAAGATCGATTTGTTGAATTTGTACCAACATTTTACGGTTTAGAAATATGGGAATGGGCAAGTTACGGAAGTGCCGTAATAGATACACATGGTCAAAGCCTTGTAACAGACGGAACTTATAACGGATATGATGGTTTTTCAATCTATCCACATTTAAATATTTCCTTAGTAGAGTTTGGAGTTCATCCGGACGTATGTGATAGCGGGGTTTTATGTGTAATAGAAGACGAAAGCCACACCGTTCTTACATCAAAGAATTGTATCAAATCAACTTCAACTTGTTCTTGGAGTGATGGGGAAATCAATTTGACAAGAGCGACTAAATATTATTTCCATGTGGGTAACGTTTCTTATACTGTATTTCGTAAAAATTCGGGGGTCAGCTTTCCTTATGATTTAACTAATTTGAATATGACAAGCGGAACTTCGGGATGTAGTTTTGGCGGGGGCTGTGGTTATCAAGGATCAGTTCAGTTCTTTAATATTATGAATATGACATCTAAAGAATTGATATACGAAGAAGACGCTTTTCCTACAATTTACCAATACACCCCATTAAACGATTCTTCTTATCTTGCTTCAAGCACAGTGCCATTTAATTGTACTGGAAACGATTTAAACAAAGGTGTCTTAAATGTTTCCCTATGGATTAATGATAATCTTAACTACACAGTAACAAACCAAACAGCAAATACAAGCGTTAATTTAGCTTATTCAACAACATTAAATCAATCAAACTATACTTGGTATTGTAAAGTTTGGGATGGATTAAACGAGAATGTCAGTTCGACTTATAACTTAGAAATACTAAGCGCAGAAACTCCCTTGATAAATTTAATTTATCCAAGCAACGGGCAAAATGTTTCTAGTTTAGATGTAGACTTCCAAGTCAATGTGACTTACAACGGGGGCAACTTATCAAATCTTACTATTTACAACGAAGAAGTTTTATTCGGTGCAAAGGATAACTACTTTGAAGCTTTAAGCGGAAGTGGCACGCAAATGGTTAATTGGATAGATACGCTAGGAGAAGGATCAAGATATTATTTCAACGCAACATTATGCTACGAATCTAACGGGGGAACACATAGCTGTCTTAATTCAGACACTTATTTATTTAGAGTTGATACAATTCCCCCAACAATTACTTTAGATGATAACCCTACAATTTATGAAACGGATTCAAATCATTCAATTAATTATACTGTAACAGATAGTAGATTAGAGAGTTGTTACTTAGGATATGATACAGAATACTTTGAAATAAACTGTGAAAGCGGAGTACAAAACACAACTAATTTTCAACCAGTTTTAGGAATTACAGACTTTAATATAACTGCAAATGATAGTGCGGGGAATGTAAATACTACTTTTTATAACTTAACTTTTGATCCAATATCACCAACAATTAATTTATTTTCACCTTCAGGAGATCAAGGTAGTTTTATTATTGGAACTCCATTAAATCTTACTTGGAATGTTACAGACACAAATTTAGAAAGTTGTTGGTATGAATATAATGAAACAAATACGACTGTTACTTGTCATGACAATTTAACAACTTTTACAACTGTTGCAGGAGATTTTGATATTAAATTTTATGCAAATGATACAATTGGGAATTTAGCAAATAAAACGACTACTTGGAGTTATAGTTTTGTTGAAAATTCATTCAATTTAAATAGTGGCACATTGGAAACTTCTTATGAAAGTTTTGTTTTAAGTTTAACAACAATAATTGATGTTTTGTCAATTAGTGCACTTTTAGTTTATAATAATACATTTTATCCAGCAGATGCAGAATGTGATGGTTTTGATTGTGTTGTTTCAAGTTCAATAGATATTCCTTTAATACAAAGTAATTTACAAGAAAATAGTTTATACTTTAATTTGACAGTCTTTAATGGAAGTGGATCATCTAATGTTTTAACAAATACAAACCATCAAAATGTAACTAAATTAATTGTGGGTGAATGTAATGCAAGTATTATAAATAAATCATTAAATTTTACTGCTTATGATGAACAAGATTTAACAAGAATTAAGCCTTTTTCATTTGCAGGAACTTTTGATTATTGGTTAGGTGAGGGGAGTGTAAAGAAAAATTTTTCCATTAATAGGAATAATTCAGAGATGTTGATTTGTAGTAATGGAGGGTATAATGCAAAACTTGACGCACAAATAAATTATGATGATAATTTTAATACAACAGATTATCAAAGTAGATTTTATTATTTTGATAGTAAAGTTATGAGTTCTACTTTAGAAAGTATTTTTCTATATTTATTAAAAGGAGTTTCAAGTACTTCATTTATATTGAAAGTTCAAGATGAAAACCTTTTACCTGTTGAAGATGCGTTTATAGAAATTTATAGATACTATCCTGGAACAGGAGAATTTAACTTAGAACAAGTTGCAAAGACCGATGATAATGGAAAGACAATTGGTTTTTTCCAAGTAGAAACAGTAGATTATAAGTTTGTAATAAAAAAAGATGGAGAAGTATTGCTCACTACAACTCAAGGAAAAATAATCCCAGAAACAACACCTTACACTTTAACTTTTAATATAGGAAGTAATTTAGGTGCACCTTGGGATGGGCATGAGGGAATAGGGGATTTAACTTCTTCAATTTATTATAACAAAACAACAGGTATAGTTTATTATACTTACATTGATTCTTCTGGAAATTTCACAAGTGCAAGACTTCTTGTAACTAAAAATTCCCCCGCAAATTCAAGTGCTCATACAGTAATTTGTAATGCAACTTCTTTACTTTCATCATCAACTATTACCTGTAATTTAAATAATGTAACTGGATTTTACACTGCGGAATCATATGTTAATAGAGTTGGAGAAGGAATAGACAAAGTTATATCCTTTCAAATAGAAGATATTTCTACAATTGTTGGTTATTTAGGATTATTCTTTGGATTCTTTTTTATCCTTGTTTCTGCATTTATGTTTAAGTTTAATGAAATTGCAGGGATATGGTCTATAATTATAACAGTTACACTTATGAATATTACAGGGCTAATTAAATTTGGAACAGTTTTTGTTACAGCAATAATTGTTATAGGAATAATACTTACATGGTTACTAGAGAGATAATTGCAAAGAAAGGAGTTTTAACAAGGGATTTTGTAATAGCAGGAGTTTTATTTAGTGGAATTGTTGCTTTATTTGTTCTTGCAATTTTAGGAATTTCAAGTGAGTATGATAATAACCTTTTAGTTAATGAAGAATTTTCATCAAATTATAATAAACTTACCGCCCTTACAGAAGGAGTAGAAACCTCTAGAAGTGCAACATCAGAAACTGGAGGACTTAGTTTTATTGGAACTTTTGATGTTGCATTCCAATCTACTTTTACAGTTATCCAAATGGTGTTTAATACACTAGATTTATTTGGAACAATGAGTGATAGTTTTGCAGAGGATTTTGGTTTAGATAATACGGTAGTAAGCGTAGGATTTATAATAGGTCTTGCAATAATTACAATAATAATAGTATTTATTTGGATTTCAAGTATTTCAAGAGGTAAATTATAATGGCATTTACACCCACTTACTATCCCCAACCAACAGGAAATGATACACAAGACTTATTAACCATTTTCCAATTTGTTAGCAGTGCAACTGATGGGTTATTTTTCCCAATTATGATCCTTGCAATTTGGATAATTCAGTTTATTTCAGTTATGGCAGAAGGAAGAAGAGCAAGTAATGCTTGGATATTTGCAAGTTTTACAGCTTCGATACTTTCAATAATGTTAGGAATTTTAGCATTAATAGAACAAAAGTGGGTTTACTTAATCATCATTGCACTATCATTTGGAGTATTCTGGATTAAATTAGTAAATACGAGAGAATGACAGAAGAAAGAAAATCAGAATCAATTAGAGTTGGAGGTGAATTTTTAGAATATTTAGAGTACATTCAGAAAAGATTCAAAGAAGAGTATGATGTCAATTTAACCCAAGTAGAAGTTACAAATATTCTTGTACGAAGAGCAAAGGAAGTTGTTTTGTTTAAGTAGTCACATTTGTAACAATAGTGACATTTTATTTATTAATGTCTATATAATAAATAAATGTCATTTGGATATGCAAAAATTATACAACTCAAAAAGGAGGAAACTTAAAATGAAGTCTATTCTTGATTCAAAGAAAGGTGTTCAACTAAGTCAGGCATTCGGTGCTGTTCTTACCTTAGTTCTAGTATCAGTTCTTGTAATCATAGCTATCTTCTTGTTCGTTACTTTGAGTTCCAGTTTTGATGTTGGTTCTCCCCAAGCTAACGCATCAGATGAAATGGTTACTGAATTTGCAAACTATACTAGCTTGGTAGGTTTAGTTGGAACTATCATCTTCTTGGGACTTGTAATTGGTGTTCTTGTAGCATCTTTTGCTTTCTCTGGACGAAGAGTTTAAGGTTTCAGTAACCTTTCTGGAAGGGTTGTCCCTCCTTTCTAACTCAAAGGGGCATTCAATTTATTTTTTTTATTTTTTTAAATTTAAGATAATGTTTATAAAATTCATTTAAGTCATAATCACATGGAAAGTAAAAAAGGAATACAATTAACACAAGCCTTTGGGGCAATCTTAGTCGTGGTTTCTATTGCCGTTCTTGTTATTATGGCTATTTTTATTTTTGTTTCCTTATCTGACTCTTCTCCTTTGATTATTTCTGACACTGAAACTCTTGAAGCAGTTTATGTGAATTCTGCACAGAGTATTACACCTGTGGGGGATGGGGTTTATAGTGAAACACTTACCCAAAAGAATCAGACTTGGTTGGAGTTTGATGGGGATGGGGATTGGATAGATTTTACTGTCGGAACATCTTATTTAGGAGGAATAAATAATTTTACATTATCTACAATAAGTTTAATTTTTAATACGCATTTAGCAAATGACCAACAACTTGGATTTAAAGAAGCAGAAGGTGATATTTATCCTATGCATATAAGAGGAACTGGTTATTTAGGTTGTAATACTGGTTCAGTTTGGTCTACTGCATATCCTCTTAATAATGATTCTATTATTCATGCAATTCATACAATAAATCCTTTAACAGGAAATTATTCTCAATATGTTGATGGAAATTATATTTCTGATTTATTATGTGTTGAGGGTAGAGGATTAGATGTTTTTGGAGCTACTGGAACTAACTCTTTAAATGGAAGTATTTATAGTTTAGTTATTTTTAATGAATCATTAAATCAAAGTGCTATTAAAAGCCTTAGTTGGAGTAAAAATAAAAATTTAAATAGTTATTTACAACAATATGAAATTGCTGATACTTCTCACACTGATTTATCTTTTTGGAATACTACAAATAATGTTATGAGTGGTTCAAATAAAATTTACTTGGGAAATACTGGGAAAAATAATTGGACTTATATTTATAATTTTACCAATTTAGGATATACTGGTGATTCTAATACTATTGGATTGTATAAAACTCCAGATGAAGAACTATTAGTTTATATTTATCATAGAGGAATGATTTATAAAAGTCAAAATAAAGATTTGACAAATTATACTTTAAGTTTAAATATGAGTGAATTAGGAATAAGTCAAGATTGTATATTAAATTCAACTACCCGAAGGCAAAGTTATACTACGGATAATCAAGGAAATATTTATTTCGGTGTTTATTCTGATGGTTCAACTACTGAACAATGTGGTAAAATTTTTAAATCAACTGATAATGCTACTTCTTGGACTTTAATTTATAACGGAACTGCAAGACATACACATGTAGTATTTGCAGATTTATATACTGATAAAATTTATGCTTCTTTTGGAGATGGAGATAGTCAAAAAAAATTTATAAGAAGTGATGATTATGGTTCTACTTGGATAGATTTAGGTTATGGTGTAAGAACTGATGGAGGAATGGATTGGCAAATTACAGCACTTACTTCTTATGATGGATATAGAGTTTTAGGGGAAGATTTTTTTGATGATTCTGATTCAAGAAGTAGAATATTTATCACTTATGATGATATTAATTTTTTAGAAGTTTTCGACCCCTTATATAATCAAACAGGATTTTATAATGGATTTTTTAAAGATTCAAAAAATAGAACTATCACCACTACTTGTACTATTAAAGATGGTCAAAAACCTACTGCTTATATGTCCGAAAATGGAATAAATTGGAATATAATTTATCAACAAGAAATAAATCAGAATGGTTCTGTTTGTATGGGTTTACCAACATTTGAAGATTCTGAAAATAATATTTATTTCAAATTAGCTAAAAATTTAAGTTATGGAAATTATCAGGTTTATCGGTGGAAATTAATTGATTTTCCTAATCCTAAAATTGATTTATCTTTTAAAGAAGATTCTGGAATAATGGTTTATGATAAAAGTGAAAATTTTCTTAATGCATCAATAACAGGTGCAACATGGGCAAATGATGGAATTAATGTTTCCTTAACAGAAAATGTAGACTACACTCTTTCAAGTGATGGAACTCTAACAATAATTAATTCGGAAAAAGAATATGCGTGGTATGAATTAACTTGGACATATATTAGTTCAAATGCAAGAAGTGCAAGTAATTCATTCATTGATGAGTTTAGTAATTATCCAAAGTTAATAGGACTTGTTGGAACAATAATCTTTTTAGCTTTGATAATAACAATTATCGTTTCAGCTTTTACTTTAACAGGGAGGAAAGTATAAATGAAAAAAATAAATAAAAAAGAACTAAAGATTGGAACGAAAATTGAAATGGAACACACTTTAAATAAAGACGTGGCTAAAAAAATTGCTTTAGATCATCTAAAAGAATATCCTAACTACTACACCAAAGGATTAATTCCAATGGAAAGGAAATTAAAAAGAATAAATACAAAAAAGAAAAGTAATTGTCAAGTAAATAAAATATTAAATTCAGTTCCTGACTACAAAAAACAAGCTAAAAATTATATAAGTATAAGGAGGTAAACATAGAAAATGATGCACAATGCAAAAACTAAAACTACCGCAAAAAAGAAAGCGAGGAAGGCTAGGGAAAAGGGTTATACTGCTTCAGTATATAAAAAGAAAAAAGGTTACGGAGTTTCAGTTACTCGAAAATAAAATGGCTAGTTTAAAAGAATTAAAGAGAAGACTTGAAAGAGAAAGAAAGAAAGCGGAAGAGAAACAAGAAATTGCAAGATTAAAAAAAGAATTATTTCTTGTAAAAAATGTTGGATTAGTTTCAGCAGGAAAGTCTATTTCAAACGTTGCAAGTAGGGTTGGGGGAAGATTAAGTTCTGCGGGAAGACAATTTGTGAAAACGGCAACTCCCGCAATAAAAAGACAAGCAAGACTTATTCGTGAACAACAGATAAGAGAAGATAATCTTTATAAGAAGATGTCTAGCTCAAAAAAGAAAAAGACTAAGAAAGTTAAGGGAAAGAAAAAAGGCAAAACAAAAAGCAAGTCTAAAAAGAAATCTTTTAGATTAGTTTTTGATTAAACATTCCTAAATTTTTATTTTTTTGATAATGTTTATAAAATTCATTTTGTAATTAAATGAATGACAACAACTAAGGCATTTTTATTAATTATGTTTATTCTAGTATTATCCCCTTTAATTTCTTCTATTACTTGGACAGGAGGAACAATGGTTGAAAAAGGATCATACTTAAAACTTGATGCAAGTAACGATCCCTTAACTTCTGACTTGGAGATAAATAAAGGAAGTGGAGATAATGTGGACTTTACTATGGGCATTGATACTGACACAGGGATAATTAAGTATATTAAAAATTTGGATTCTTTTTGGATTACAGATATAGTTGCTTTAATAGTGCCTCAATTAGTTTCCTTTGGAAACATTACAACCACAGAAGCCTTAGTTGGGAATTGGAGTGGTGGAACTGTTTATGGGGACGTTGTAATGAATGATAATCTCATTACAATGTATTCTCCAAATGGAACGGAGTGGGAATGTGGAGTAACAAATGCAGGGAGTTTTGTGTGTAGTTAAAATGATAAAATACAACCCAAAAGAAATCTTAGGAGTGTTGGAACATCTAGTTCGAGAATATCCAGATAAAATGACGGCAGGGGAGCTAAGAGATATTTATTTGCAAAAAGTAGTTAGAAATGAGATGGACTTAGGGTTAGACGATTAGTGTATACTTTGCCGACCTAAGTTCACAAAAATGTCACCCTTAAAAAATGGTGGGGAATGTTTAAAAGGATTGTTGAATTGAAATAATTACGATGGAAAATAAGGTTAATAGGTTAAAGGATAAGGCTGATTTATTCTTAAAAGAAGATAAAAGAGTTGTTGTTAAAACCTATAATAAAGATTGGTTTTTTTGTGATATTTTAATAGTAGGTGAAACTAGATTAACAATCCAATCATTTTCTGGAAAAAGAACTGGACAAACAGATCATATCCTTTGGATTGATATTTATGATATTGAAGAGTATCTTCCAGAGGAATACAGGATTGTTAGGGGGGATGAGGGGTGGTAAAATATAAGTGTCCAAATTGTTATGAGGTGAGGGAGTGGGGTGATGATAAAAAAAGGGTGCTGGTGATATGTCCTGCTTGTTTAGAAGAGATGGTGGAGGTGAAAGAATAATGATTACAAAAGAGGAGATAAGGGAAGATATAGAAAAAAGAGGAGAGATTGATTTAGAGGGGAATATTTCTTTGAGAGGGATTTCAGATTTAATTAAAGTTGGAAAAATTGATAAAGAAGATTTAAACCAAGCAGTAGTCCTACAAAAGAAAATGAGGGAAATCTATGATGAGATTATCCAAATCTTAGGAGAGTATATGGATATTGAACTCGATACTAAAAAACTAATTTCTTTATGGATTATTGGAACTTATATGCACAGTGACTTTCCAACTTATCCTTACTTATTCTTTAATGCTATGAGGGGAAGTGGAAAGTCAAGGGTTCTAAAGATAATTGCTGAACTTTCATACAAAGGTTCGGTTCTTAATAATGTGACGGAGGCGGTTTTATTTAGAGAACAGGGCACAACATATTGTATAGATGAATTTGAGGGGGTGGCATCAAAACAGAATCAAACAATAAGAGAATTATTAAATTCTGCATATAAGAAAGGAACAAAGGTGAAAAGAAACAAAAAAGTAAAGAATCAAGATGGAGAAAGTTATGAAATTGAAACTTTTGATATGTATAGACCAATTTGTATTGCTAATATTTGGGGGATGGAGGAGGTCTTAGGAGATAGATGTATAACCACAGTACTGGATAAGAGTAGTAACGAATCAATAACTCGAATGATGGATATTTTTGAGTTTGATCCTAAAATGAAGGCTGTAAAATCAAAAATTAGTGCAGTTGAGGCAATTAAGTGTAGTTTATGCGGTGTAGTGAGCATCCAGGAGATATATATAGAATGGAATAAGTATATATATACACTATACAACACTTCTTCACTACACTACACTAACAACACTAACTACACCGAGTTATATAATAGAATAAATGAATTAAATATTAATGGAAGAAACTTAGAAATTATTTTTCCTTTACTTATTTTAAGTGATTTTATTGGAAAAGATGTTTTGGAAGATTTTTTGAAGATATCAAAAAACATTGTTAAAGAAAGAAAGAATGAAGAGTTTGTTGAGAGTAGGGATTATTTGGTTATAGATTTTATCTCAAAACAAAGTGTTAATATTCATGATTGGAATGGTATGAAAGAACTTACTCAAAAGTTTAAACAATATCTATTAGATAATGAACACGATCATGAAGAAGATTGGGTTCATTCAAAATGGTTTGGAAAGGCTCTTAGAAGATTAAAACTCTACAAAGATAAGAGAAGACTTGCAAAAGGAATTGAAGTAATTTTGAATACTCAAAAAGCTAAAGAAATGTTAAACGGATTTCATAAGGAGAATCAAGATGCCTCTATCAATAACTAAAGAACAATACATTTTGACAAATAAGAAAGGATTTAAACAAAGGTTCAGATTAAAAGCAACAGCCATGCACATGAAAGATGAGTGGGAAAGAAAAATGGGGGGAGAGTGGTTTATAATATATGATCCAAAAGGAGTTTACAAAGAATGAATCAAAAAATACTAACACAAAGACTACAAAAATTAAGTTTCAGAGTAAAAGAGAAACCAATAAAACCTCTTAAAGTTCTTCCTTTTGAAGAAACAAAAGAGTTTATTCAAGAAATTTTAAAGACAATGGAAAATCTCCAATCAAGATTAGATAGGATGCTTATAAAGAATGATGAACTTTCAAGTGCTTACTACACCCCAACTTATGATGAAGCAGAAATTATTAAGACAATCAAAAGAAAACTTAGTAAGTGGAATAGAATGATTCAATATTTGGAAGGGGGAGAAAATGACATTTGAAGAACAACTAAAAAAGGAGAAAGAAGAATGAAGAAATTAAGTGAAAGGATGTATACTTTAAATGCAAATTTATCAGCATTAATTTATATTCAAAAAATAAAAACAAAAGAAGAATCAATTGAATTTCTGAAATTAATAAATCGGGAAATTGGAGCTTGGATTAAAGAAGTAAGGCAGATAGAACAACTAGAAAAGGAGAAAGAAGAATGAGTTTTGAAAAACATATGAACGATTTGGAGGAAAATGGGGTAAAGATGGAAAAAAGAAGATATATTATTGCAAAGAGTTATTATGAAATAGGATATTCGGAAGGGAGAATAGATGGAAATGAAAAATTCAAAGAAGAAGCAAAATCAATATTAAAACAAATGGTGGGTTCCAAAAGAAGATTTGAAAATGGCAATAGGAGATATTCAAAATAAAGGAGAAAGAAAATGAAACTAAATAAACACTATGACAAAAAAAACGACATCTTCGCAGTTAGTTGGGGAGATTGTGAATTTTCCAGAGATTTTTTCAATGGAGATTTAATCTTGGACTTTGACAAAAACGAAAATGTAACAGGGTTTGAATTTCTTAGTATTAAACATCATTGCAAAAAGTCAGACGAAAGAACAAGGAAGTTGTTATGGAGAGAAGGAAAATGAAAAGGTTAACTCTTGATGATAGGAAATTTTTTAAAAGTATTATTAAATTAAAACCTCAAAAAAAGAATGGTTATGCTATTTTTGTAAAAGATAAAATATCTTATAAAAGAAGCAGACTCTTGATTCAATTAGCAAAAAGAATTAAATTAGATAAGAACGAAATAGTACATCATAAAAATGGAGATAAGATGGATGATAGACTATGCAATCTTGAAATATTAACTATTGAAGAACACTTATCATTACATAGAAATGCCAGAAAAAATAAGGAGATTAAAGGCTAAAAATGGAAAATTTGAATAAACTAAACAATCTTAACCTCCACTGGAAAGTCGACTTAATACATATTCAACGAAATTTAGGGGGGTTGCTCCAAAGCGTTTAAAATGAAATACAAAACCATCGTAATAGACCCACCTTGGACTGTGAAAAACAATCTAAAGGATTTGAAGTATTATAGGACTGGAAAAAAAATGCCTTATCAAATGATGTCTGAAGAAGAAATCATAAATTTTCCTATAAATGATTTTGCCGATAAGCAATGCGATTTATTCCTTTGGACTATAACTTCTAAAATTCCTTTTTGTTTTGAACTCCTAAAAAAATGGGGTTTTAGATATATGGATTTTTTTGCGTGGGATAAAGAGATAGGAGTTCCTGTTAATGGAATTTATAGAAGGGTTGAATGGATAATTTATGCTTATCGTGGGAAGATGGGAATTAATAAGAAAGGAAAATTTATTCCTTCTATGTTTCGTGAGAAAAGAGGAAAGCACTCACGAAAACCAGACATTTTTTATTCCATTATAAAAGACAATACTCAAAGTCCAAGGATAGATATTTTTTCAAGGAGAAAAATAGATGGTTTTGAATCTTGGGGAAACGAAGCACCAAGCGAGGAGCAACTAATCGCAGCCCCCTTAAACTCTAAAGGTTCGCAGGAAGCGAACTCGTTGAATATGCGTTATCAGGAAACTTCCTCAGAAGTTTCCCAAATTGCTGACGCAACTTCTGATAACGCTAATATTAAACGAAATAAACTTGCCCCCTCGAAAGATGAAAAATGAGATACTTCAGTATGTTTACAGGAATAGGTGGATTTGAATATGGAATACAAACAGCATTACCAAACGCAGAATGTGTCGGATACTCAGAGATTGACAAATACGCAATCCAAACTTACGAAAGACACTTCCCAGAACACAAAAACTATGGAGACGCAACAAAGATTAAAGCAGATGAATTACCAGACTTTGATATGCTCTGTGGAGGATTTCCTTGTCAAGCATTCTCAATCGCTGGAAAGCGGAGAGGTTTCGAAGATACCAGAGGAACACTCTTTTTTGATGTTGCAAGAATTATTGAAGTTAAAAAACCTAAAATTGTGTTCCTCGAAAATGTCAAGGGCTTACTCAATCACAACAAAGGGGAAAATTTCAGAGTCATCATTCAAACGCTTTCAGAATTGGGGTATGATGTTCAATGGATGGTTCTTAACAGCGGATATTATACACAACAAGGTAGACAAAGAGTTTACATCATTGGAGTTCTTAGAACCTCTGATGGAACACGAAGCATCGCAGAATTGGGATTTGCAGGGGAATTGGATAAGAGGGCGACTAAAACCCTTCCTACGATTTCAACAAAACCCATTGGGAGAGGTGAATGTGTTATTATTGAAGCGAAAGGAAAAAGGAGATGGCTTACAATGATTGAATGTGAAAGACTACAAGGATTTCCAGACAACTGGACAGAAGGAGTATCTAACACACAAAGATACAAACAATGTGGTAATGCTGTAACGACTAAAGTAATCAAATCCATAATGGAGCAACTAATCGGGGGCAAGTTTACTCAAGGGGCTACGCCCTCGTTTAATAAGGATTTAACAGCTACGCAACAAGTTGCTTCGCCCAAATCTGCTTCGCAGACTTCGTTAAATCCAGATATTAAAC
>JGI10211J14876_10000144_pt1 | contig 27332 bp, 40 predicted proteins | sample Etolagsediment_FD_14876 | JGI IMG/M metagenome (IMG submission 14876)
ATTTGACTACTCATTATATTTAACTGCTCATATAATTTATTAGCCGCAGCAGCCACAGGAGCCGCAGCAGCCACAGCAGCCGCAGGAGCCGCAGTATCCGCAGCAGCCGCAGGAGCCGATTCATTATTCAAAGCTTTATTCATGACTTCTAACTGTTCATTTAATTCTCCTTGAGCTTGTCGAAATTCTTTTCCTATCGTTTGCGATAAATTTCTCCATTGTTTCATTTTTCTATTCAAACATATTTTTTTTATTTTCTTTATAAATGTCCATTTTTGTCCTTCATCTTCATCTGTAGGTTTTGGGATGTTTAATAATCTCTCAGTATTATTCAAATAATCACATATATATTCATAAATTTTTATAATTAATGCGGCACTTGTATTGTTATTAAGTCGAATTTCATGAAATTTACGTGATTTCATTATACTGGACTTATTTACAAATTTTTTGTCTTTTTTTTCTTTGTTATATTTTTCTAGAATATTAGCATATTCTAATAAAACTATTATTCTGTCATAAGTTACATCTAAATATGTACCTTTTGGTACACCACTTATCGTAATTTTTTTTTTATGCATTAATGATTTTTGTTTATTGAACATTCTTTTTACGTTATTTAATTTTTTTTTCAAATTCTGTCTTGGCTCTTTTGAACTTTCTGTTGCAAGTGGTCTTTCTGAACGTTCATATAGATAATCAACAAACTTAACGATTTCCGATGTTAAATATAAATATTCATTAAATAATTGATTTTGGTCCTTCTTACCCCCCTTTTGTTCTACAGAAATAAATTGCCATTTCCATTTTTTCGTCTGAGAATTATAAACATAGCCAGCTATCCGACCATTTTTAAGAACGCGTTTTTCTTTTACTCTCATATATATCTTATGTGTTAGATATTTCTTTCTTCAGGATCCTTATATTCCATACCAAGCAAATCGAAGCATTCCTCTTCCGAATGAAGCATAATCAGCTTTTTATCTTTTTTCAAACCATATTCATTAAGAGAATATCCCTTATCCAAAGCAACATTTCGCATCTGTACATTGAAATTCTTAGATCCTGTGAAATAAAGCATCGCAGCATAATACTCCGCATAATTAAAACAGCGGATATCAATTCGGCGCGCAACTGTATGCTTCGGAAGCTTACATACACCCATATATTTCTTCTCTCCTAATGACGTCAAATCATCGATAATAAATCCAATTTCCTTTAATTTCTTAACAAATGCCGTTAAATACTTATGTTTCTGAATATTATCAGTTATCTTGGGATTAGTAATAATCATATCAATATCGCCTGAATCTTTACATCCTCGTCGATATGATCCACAAATGGTTAATTCACAATTTGCATCCAATGATTTAAGAACTTTAGTAAGAGCAATTTCCATTTTCTGAATTTCCTTTCTAGGAATCCTGATGAGGAAATCGTGGTAATATTTGATCCCAATATCAATATGATGAGTACTTTTAAGACGACCACATTCGATTCCTTCAACGGCTTCATCGAGGCTTTTGATACCAATTTCCATCCATTCTTTAGCGCGAGCAGGTCCAACACCAGTTATAGAACAAAATGTGTCCATAAGGGTAGTAGATTGAGTATTAAGAGTTCCATCTTTAAGAATTTTTTCAATTCTTCCAATGATTCCTTTTCCAAAACCTTTAATTCCAGCTAATTGAATGGCGGGATTCGTTATTTCAAATGCTAGTTCCTTAATTTTTTGAATAGCTCCGGCGAGGGCTTTTGCTTTCCAAACGGTGGCTTTATCATGTTTATAGCTACCATATTGCTTAGTGAGTTCTTCGAGGATTTTTTTGTTCATCTTTTTATTTATTAATTAATGTATTTAAATTATTTTTTAAATAATAAAAATCAATTTTTAATATATAATGAAGGATATATTCCAAAAAGCTTTAATGTCTCAATTCAAGGGCGGGGCTGCTGATAGTTGGGGAGTTATAATAGAAATTACAAAAGACGGCACTACTGAAAAATTTGAGCATGTACTAAATAAAAAAAATAACGGTAAATACGAATTAGTAGCCGCTCCATCGAATTTTAGTGCTAAATACGATATTTCAGATGATAAAGCTATTCCGTATGAAACATTCAAAACGGATCATCCTGATGCTACAGGTTTGGATATTATATTTACAGGTAAAATAATAAATGATCAAAATGAAATGAATAAAAAAGAAAAAAAAAAGAAAAAAAGTCAATGTAGACAAGATATTAATACTATCTCTAAATTATATAAATCCTATTCAGGTGGATCTGGTAATCTAGATGAAGTTACTAAGATAATGCCATTAGTAACAAATTTAGTTGGTACAGCTGGTGATCAGTACGATTCATCTGAAGTTATTGTAAAATTATTTCACTGCATCGGTATTGTTAATAATATCATCGACTCGCCCGAGAATGAATTAATGAATGACAAGGGTACACAATATTTCGATAAATTATCGTGCAATATAATACAACCATATGTAAAAAATTATTATAATTTATTAGGTTTAGTATCATGTCAAATGAATAAAAATTTACCTGCCAATACAGTGAATAGAAATAATAAAATTAATAAATTTAAATATTTTTATAGTGAAATTTATAACATTACTATTAAAGTTGAATCAGGTGGGCCTAAACATATTAATAGTATTAATGATAGATTAAAAGAAATATCAAATCGACCAGATGATTATACAATGTTCATATGTCCAAAAAAATATGTAATGTTTACATTATCATCAGGTAATACGTCACAAATATCAAAATTTAAAATAACCAATATGTTTGATGATATTGTTTTAGATGGAATGCCATATAGACTAATGGCTGTCATTCGTCATGATGGAACTGGCGGTGACAAAGGATATGGTCATTATATTAGTTATTTACGACAAATCAAAAGTTTTGATAAACTTGATAAAAAATACAGCATAAACACTGTTGATCATAATGGATTAAAAAAAAAAGATATTGATGGCATTGTTGATTTACTGTGCAATACAGGAACAATTAATATATCATCCGATACACAATACATAAAATCATTTAAGACTTTTATAAAGTTCTTGAAAAATATATTGAAAAACTATAATAATATATCTAACAATACGCTTATAAAACAATTAGTGAGTAACATCACAAATATAAATGAATTGAGAACTATAATAAATAAACGACTTATAAGAAAAGACAACAAAAATTTTAATAAAATTGATATTATTGCCCAGCTAATTACGATTAACTTATTGAGTATTGGAGATAATACAAGAAAATATAAAAATAATCCAACATATATGAAAAAACATAAGAAAGAAGCTCAAACATATATATTGAATATTTTATTATTGATTTTAAGTACATGTCCTGATAAAGTTCCGGAATATCGTCAATTGCAACTTACACAAGATAAATTTTATATTGCTGATGATGCATCACCCGTTAAAACCATTGATAATACCAAATTGAGTGATTATCAAAATGGTTATATGTTTATGTATGTTTCCGCTAAACAATATTATAAATTACAAATGGAAAATGATATTGTAAATAAAGAACCAAGACCAATGGTTAATGGTGGAAATAATTTATGTTTTTTTAATAGTGCATTTCAGATGCTAATGAGAATGACAGGTCCGAATGGTATTCAACAATATTTCGAATAAAAAATATCTATCATAATATCAGTATGAATATCTCGGTATTAATTTTGATAGCTTCCGAGAAACAAAGTCAATTTAAGGAGTATGGTAATTATAGTATAAAACTGACAAAGAAGATAGATGAAGGTGGTTCAGGTAAAATCTATATGATGGACAATGGCCAAATAATAAAATTATATAAAAATTCAATTGCTGGATTTACTGATTTTCAGGAAACGAAAAATTTAGTTCCAAGTAACAAAGAAAATAGGGAAATCCCCATTTTCTTGAAAATTATAAAAGATACAGAGGGAAAATACAAAGATATTATTGCACCGTATGCACTTGGTCTAATCAAGCACGAATTCATTATTGATAATGAAATAGTAAGAAAAAATACATATTTCTCTCTAATGCCTTATTATGAATTAATTAAGAAACATAATTTGCATAAATACAGTATCCTAGATTTGTTATATAGAATTGCAAAAGCAGAACACTTGTTGGAAAAATATTTCAATATAATTCATTGTGATATTAATTTTAAAAATATTGTTGTAGAAAAAGATAATTTTATGCTTATTGATTATGAAATTATCAAGACAATTAAGGATAAAGTAATCGATCCAGGAAATAAATCCAAATTATGGCCAAAAGAGAAATGTGAAATGAAGAAACTTCCAGTTTATTCCATTGCTATTATGATTGTAGGATTGCTTATTGGCACAACTGTTTATTCACTCTCGAAAAAAGACATTTTATCGAAATTGAAAAATAAGATTAATGATGAAGAATATAATTATTTATATAATTGTTTGTATTTAAAATATAATAGTTTTCAATTGATAAATAAAATTATGGAAAAAAGAACCGAAAAAATAAAAAATAAAACTTAAAAAAATAGAAACTATAATATAAAATACCAATACAATTTATATATGGATTTATATCACATGATTATTATTAATAAATATAAATTATACAAGAATTATATAATTTATACTAGTTCTGAATTTCAAGATAAATGGAATATTTTGAAATTAGAATTTGGCACTCAATTCGATATAAAACGCTTTTTTAAAGATCTTGTTTGGGAGATTAATAAAATAGATAAAACTCTCCTTACTGCTTTGTACAAATTCGCTGAAAAACGAGATTGTACCCTCTTATGTAATTTAATATATGAAACTGATAGAAAAAAATTTAAGAATCCTTTGATTGAAGACGAAAGTTATTTTATCAAATCTTCTGTTTTTACACCTCCAAATAATTTCCTTGAGGATTATTGGACTAAATATCATATTCCTTTTGGAAATTTAGATGAGGTTTTTTGAAGAAAAAACCAAAGTAACAGATGAGGTTTTTTGAAGAAAAAACCAAAGTAACAGATGAGGTTTTTTAAAGAAAAAACCCAAGTAACAAAAGATAAATTATATTTTATAAATATATATGATTATAGTTGTTATTATATTGATTGTGGCATTATTAGGATATGTTTATTTATCTGCGCGTTTCGAAGAATTTACTTCAGGCGCAATTCCCGATAATTATAATAAAAGATTAACTAGTACTCCATTAGGTATTGATGATAATAGTAGTATATTAGGAACAGGTACCGAATCGACTTCTGCTGCCGCGCCATCTACTGGTGTATCTTCCGCTGCAACATCTACTCTTTCTAGTGTTCTTGGTAGTATATCTGGTGGTACTTCATCGTCCAATACTCAATCTAGTACTCCATCTTCTGGAGACACAACAACAACATGGCAACAAAATATTTTGAATTATCATAATGATATCAGGCAACAATGCTCATCTGATAATGCGACACTTACATGGGATCAAGATTTAGCTGATTATGCTCAAAAATATGCTGATAAGGTAGCAGCAGCCAAATATTATGGTCATAATTACAATGGACATAATAGTTATACTTACTCTGGTTATCCTGATGGAGCTGGAGAAAATCTTTGGTATAATGAAGGTGGGATTGCATCAATGAGTGATGATCAAGCAGCCAGAGCAGCTGTTAATGGTTGGGCTGGAGAAGGTTATGGTGCAGATGCTAGTCCAGATGCGGATGAAACCGGTCATTATACTGCGATGAATTGGAGAACCGCAACTAAACTAGGATGTGGATTTGCGCGTAATGATAATGGTTGGGGAGTAGTTTCATGTAATTATGCTGATAATGCAGCAAATTTCTGTTGCACACGAGATCAATATCAATCATTGGATAGCCTTCCAGGTGTAAATGATTATTTGGTAACTAAAGGTAATACTACTTCGTTTGATGCAACTGGATATAATGTTCAATGTACCAAACCTCTATCTATTACAATTTAGAACTAAAGTAACAGAACTAAAGTAACGGAATTAAAGTTTGAAATTATTCTTTACTAAGTCCCTCAAAAATTGTTTAAATGAATTTCTTTCTTTTGGTTCTGGCTCTCGTACTTGATAATAACAATAATTGTCATTATAATAAACATACCATGTCCTTTTACCTTGATACATTTCCATTATATCACCTTCATGCATTTTTCGATAATAACCACCTTTAACTCGATATGGATTATTTTTACTGATATATCGAACATGAATACCATCTTTTAATTTTTTTGGATTTTCCACAAAATCATAATTTTCCAGTTTAACTTTAACATTATCTGGAAAATCGTTCATATTATATTATAAAAAAGATTATTTTATCGGAGATTCCACCTTTTTTTATCTTCATCATAAGTACAATATCTCTCATGATATTCTTCTAATGTATATGGCTCTATCCCAATTCCTGCAACAGCTGTCTGAAAACAACTTTGTTCAACACTAGTAAGATCATATTCAAAAAGACCAGAACTATTAATTCTGTCCATTGACGGATGTCCATATCGACCCACCGGTACCCATGCATCGATTTCCCTGCTATACCAATGATTCCCAAATTTCTTCCTGAATTCTCGTTCATTATTGGCCTTTCTTTGTGCAGCTCTTTGACCTTGTTCTTGTCTTGCTTTTTGCTCTTGTTCTTCTTTTTCGTTAATTTGTTGGTCCCATTGGGCAATGCTCATAAAACTAGACATTTGTTATAATATATAATTACATTGTATCTTTTTAAGTTATCAAATTATCAAGTATTTCTTTTGGGACACCATGTTCGGCGAGTTTATACCCAAATTCATACAGATTTTTTCCATTAACTGGTTCGAATTTAATCTGTCGATTGTAATCATGATAACCATGTCTGATTATATCTAAATTATATGAAAAAGGATTAATAAAGGGTGAATTCCCACCCATAGTACAATATATACAACATCCTAACATCATAAATTTATGAATATCATGAGGAGAATTATATGTAGTTTTCGTTAATTCTGGATGTCTATCACATACAAAAATCTTTTTACCGATCGGTGGAGAACCATTAAATAAATGATAATAATAATGCTTAGAATCCTTGATTAATGAAACAAAATGTGGTTTTTCCAATATAGTTTTTAAGGCGTGACATGTTGAGCCTAGAGCTATGGAATCTTCAAAATCCAAATATGAAATAACGATATCTAATGGAATAAGATCCAACATTTTTTTATAAATAATAATAAAAATCGAATTTGGCATAAAAAAAATCATTTTTTTAATATATTCTATAAAACCTACGATATGAATATGCAAATTTTACCGTTGAAAAATCTTGACTGATAGATCTATAACTATCTATTTCTATATTCATGCATTTTTTACAAGTTGTAAAGAAAATAGGACAATAACCGGTAGTTTTAACAATAAATCTACTATCTTTTGGATGTATTTCGCAAGAATAAACTCTGTCTCCTATTTTTGGTTTTTGATTTTTATATTTTATTGGATCGTGCAGGTAATAATATTTACTTTTATTTCTCACAAAATTAAGATAAAATGATTTTTCAAAAATTTTGACTGCATTTTTACATGTATTTATCAAATTTCGTATATCCTCATATTGTAAGTATTGAATAATATTGATTAACTCGATAGAAAACAACATATTTTATAATATAATTATTATAATAATCCATGTGAATAAATAAATCATTTTTTATAGTTTCCATGGACTAATATTTGTCAAAAAATTTGGATCTGAACAACCATTTCGAGCCATTTCATCACCCATATTTCTGTAATATTCTGGTAATTTAGTTGATTTTGATCGATCAGGAATAAATTTAAAATTTTTGCAAGCATCATCATATCCTCTTTTGATTATTTCATTAAATCTAAATAAAAATTCGTTTATTGAATCCCATTCTTCATCATAGTTTATTTGATGTTTATTTTCCGAATAAATACCGCTCAACACGCAATATATACATGTCTGATAGTGCATATAGTCTTTTGGGTGTAATTCTATATGCGTATTTTTGGTTTTTCCTTTTTTCTAAAAAGGAAATAAAAAGAGCATGGAGATTTCTGAATTTATTGAAAAATGTCATACTGAATTAAAAGATATAAGTGCCGGAAATGTAGCCAATTATATACCTCAATTGGCCAAAGTAAATCCTGAACTATTTGCAATAAGTGTATGTGATGTTAATGGGAAAAAACATTGTATTGGAGATTGTCAAATTGAATTCTGTATTCAATCCTGTTGTAAGCCCTTACTTTACTGTATTTGTCGCGATATATTGGATTATGATACTATTCATAGCCATGTAGGACATGAACCTTCCGGAAGGAAATTTAATTCCTTTGAATTAGATAATGATAAAAAACCACATAATCCAATGATCAATTCTGGTGCCATTATGATATCTAGTCTAATAGAACCCCAAAAAGAGCCTAGTGAGCGTTTTGATCTTATTAAGGATTATTTGCATGATATGACGGGCGGAACAGGATTTTTCGGTTTCGATAACAGTGTTTATTTATCTGAACGGAGACATGCCGACAGAAATAAGGCTCTTGCATATCATATGAATGAATATGGGGCATTTCCTGAGGGAACAAACATAGATGAAACTTTAGGATTTTATTTTCAAAATTGTTCCATATTATCCAATGCCAGTACAATGTCTATTGTTGCCGCTACTTTGGCCAATAATGGTATTTGTCCCATGGGTGGGGAAAAAGTGTTTAATAGAGCTGTTGTAAAGGATTGTTTGTCACTGATGTATTCATGTGGAATGTATGATTATAGTGGGACTTTTGCGTTTGAAGTGGGATTACCCGCTAAATCAGGTGTTAGCGGATGTGTTATGTTGATTGTGCCTAATAAAATGGGAATATGTATTTGGTCACCTAAATTAGATAAAATAGGGAATTCAATAAGAGGAGTGGAATTTTGCAAGCGTTTTATTAAGGAATATCCTGAATATCATATTTTTTATAATATGCAAAAAAAGATTGAATACGAAGATAAAACCATGATTTTCATCAATGCAGCATCTAAAAACGATGCTGATTCAGTTAGGAAGATGATAGGTAATATTAATATAAATGTGGCGGATTATGATAAGCGAAACGCGTTGCATTTGTCATGTGCTAATGGGCATTATGAAGTGGTAAAGGTATTGGTTGAAAATGGTATCGATATCGAAGCGAAAGACAGATGGGGCAATACAGCATTACATGAATTAACAATTAATAGAGAAAAAGATCCGGAGCGATATGATAAAATAGTGAATTTGATAAAAAACTGATACCTAATATTTTTTAGTTTGTGTGATTTATTACAACGGTGCCCAGCGCAACAGGCGTTAAAGTGCAGTAAAAGCACTTAAAAAAATCCACATTATAACTAAATAAAAATGAATCATCCAAGCTATATAGCCTTCTTCTTTTTACTTAAACAAACTATATATCATGGAACTGGATATATAGATAGACTCTTCGATTGGCATAGTCGTGGCGATCGTAAGCTTCTTAGTAGTTATGCTATGTCAGCTGTTCATACAATGGCCTGTTTGGGCAGGAAATCTATTAAGAGGATATCGCAAATGGAAGCGAAAACAAAATTGATTATAAATTTTTATATATCGTGATTTTATTTTTTATTTATAAAAATATGAATGGAAAATTATTTAGTCTAGGATGTCTGATAGGTGTTGAATGTACCAGACGATATAGAGTATTTGGATGGACTAAAGTCGATTTAACACCAAATAAACATGAAATAATGTTTAGATCGATGAATTATTTATTTTTTAGTGAATTAACATATATTGATAATGATCAATATATAAAGCATTATATAAGAGATTTTTCACCAATGAAAGTTGTATATAATAATACAGAAGTTGATTTAGATTATACATTTGGTATATTTGATGATGATAGCGTTTATATTAGGAAAAACATAACTTAAAGATATAACCAATTCTATTCAATATAACAATGGAACACGTTAAAAAAAGAGAAGACTATATTTCTTGGGAAGATTACTTTATGAAATTAGCTGAGATTACTGCCCGAAGATCAAAGGATCCATCGACTCAGGTGGGTGCATGTATTGTTAATAGTGAAAATAAGATTTTGAGTGTAGGTTATAATGGATTACCCAATGGAATGAATGATGATACATTCAATTGGTCAAGAGAAAATGATTATTTGGATTCAAAATATCCTTATATATGTCATGCAGAAATGAATGCCATATTTAATAGTAATGAAATTTTTAATTTAAAGGGTAGTACGCTTTATACCACTCTTTATCCATGTAATGAATGCAGTAAATTAATTGTCCAGAGTGGTATTAAGAAAGTTGTATATTTAGAACATAGATATGAAGGGAAACCAGTTTATGTTGCCTCTGCAAGGATTCTTGAGGAATGTGGTATTGAAGTGGATAAATTCAAAAAGTCGTAAGATATTTTTCTAGATCACTACAACCACCTATTGGTGTAAGTTCATCATTTTTCACATAGTATATTTGAGGAAATGTTTTTACTCTCAAATATTCTTTATATTTTTGTTTTTCTTCTTGAGTTATTCTAATGACTTTATAAAGAAGACTGTTATTTTTTAATAATTTTTCTGCTTTTATACAAAAAGGACAGCCATCCAACGAATAAATTAAATAATAAGAATTAGATGTAGAAGATTGTGTTGTACCCATTATAAATAATTATATTATTTTTTTTCCTTTAAGTTTCTTCTTAAGTTGTTTAATTATGGTTTTCAGTTCATTGTTGTCATTTTGTAGTTTTTCTATGACAGCATTTTGTTTTTCAAACATTTCATTGGCCCTATCTATGGTATTTTCCAATTCTTTTTCGAGTTGTTTCTTTTCACCGTCTAATTCATTTTTTGTGGATTTTGATTTCTTAAAAAATCGAGTTTTGAATATCTTTTTTCCATTTTGATCATAAGCATATCGTTGAGCACTAAAAGTGATACCACCTTTACCTGCTAAAAGCACATATTCTTTATCTACTTTCTTGACAACTCCTCCAAAGCGAAATGCAGGTTTATTACTACGTTTATCCCAACCTATATATCTCAGAAGAGCACCAACAGGAACATAACAAAGCTCTTTTTCAGACACTTCTTCGAATCCCTCTAGACGTTCAGCTATTTTATCTTTTGATTGAGTGAGTTCAGTAATAGTTTTATCGGGGCGAACATATGTCATATACTTATTAACTAGAAAAAAGTATATCATTTATTACGAAAATTTATTTATAGTCCTCTTAGGCTCTTTCTTTTACTTAATTCCCCTTCAAATAAAATACGCTCACCAGGAGGATATTGAATAGCCTTTTCAATATCTCTGATACCCTTAACCAATTTTATAAGACCCGATGGCTCAATTGACGACTTCTGATCACTTCCCCACATGTTACGATCAAGAGTAATATGTCTTTCCAACCATGTTGCACCAAGAGCCATTGATGCAAAACTAGTTACAAGACCAAATTCATGACCACTATACCCAATAGCTATATTTGGATATTTTTCACGAAGATGTTCAATATATCTCAAGTTAAGATGTTCCACCATACAAGGATAAGTCGAATTACTATGCATAATAACATCTGGCCTACACTTGGCTACACATTGTTCAATTTCCGTTTCAGTACTCATTCCAGTGGAAATAATAAGGAAATCGAATTTCTCTCTGGCATAATGACATAATTCCAAGTTTGTAATAAGGGCTGATGGAATCTTTCCAATCTTAGTATATTTACTCATAACATCTACTGAATCCAAATCCCACACAGAAGCAAAGAATTTAACACCAACACCATCTGAATAATCCACTAATTCTTTTATTTGCTCTTCACTGAACTCAATTCTATGTTTGTATTCGATATAAGTCATTTCTCCCCATGGTGTTTGTCTCATCTTACTTTTTTGATGTTCTGGAACACATTTATCGGGATTACGCTTCTGAATCTTAACATAATCACATCCTGCTACCTTAGATAACATAATTAACTCTTTTGCAGTATCCATTGAACCATTGTGGTTTATTCCTACTTCAGCGATAATTTGAGTCGGCATTTTATAATATATATTATATTAATTGGTTTTAAGTAGTACGAAGGATATAAAGATTAATATCATCACCTGAATTATCCAACTCTATGTTAAAATCACTATTAAGCTCTATGTTTGATTCATTTTCTAAATATTCTTTGATATTATCTACGAAAAAATCAGTTATAAACCAACAAATATTCTTGTCATTCGTAAAGTCTTTTTTATATGTATTAGTAAATATTACTATATCATCTTCTGTCAAATCAGTATTTACATCGAATGTAATATTATCTAGATTATCCATGAGATTACTTCTTGTTAATTCTATACTTTTATAATTATCAATAGTCACATAATAAATATTAAGTAAAGTATCACTATTTATATATCTTGGAATGACAATATCATCATTCGAATATAAATTTGGATATACTAATTTTTTATTTTCCAAATAGGTTTCATAGTATCTTTTGGTTCGATTATAATAGCTTTCAGACATATATTCGCTTTTTACATAACATTTTTCTGATTGAGATTCAGTATAAAGAGGAGCTCCTTGAACATTTAGGTGATTATAAAGAAATTCACTATAAACATCAGAATATACTTGCAAAGCATAAATAAGCATTTGACAAAATTTATAATGAAATTGTATTCCACTTGTATTAACGGTATATTCGCAATTTTCTTCAGAAGTATTTGTGGTAAATTTAATGAATTGTTTATATATATTGATAATATCAGTACTTCTCAATATAGTATTATTATTAATTTTTCCAGTAGAACTATTATAATTAAAACTATATTCCCATTGAATTGTAAATTGTTTAATATATGATTGGGAATCAATAAAAGAATTATAACTTTTGGTAATTAATGTCATAAAATTTATTAATTGATAAAATAATGTATTAGATGAATAATTTTTAATAATATAATTTTTGAATTCTCCTATATTATACTCACTATGGAATGCTTCTTGTTCAGTATGAAGTAATGTTATGTTATTGTTATTATAAATTAATTTATTAAGTAAAAATATATCATTATTATTTAAATGCACTTTATTATCAGTAAATGACAATACTTCATTAAAATTTGTCGCACTATAACCAAAATAAATAAATGCTTTCAAAATATTACTATCAATCAAGGGATCAATATAAACGTTATTAGTATATTCACCAGTAGTCAAATTAATTTCATTGGGTGCTTTTTGATTATCATATAAATAATAATAAAGATCAGAAATTGATGAATGTACTTCAGATATATAATAAGTTCTAAATAAATCAGGTACAAAAAGATCTGAGAATCTACTGTGACTATATACTTTTTCATTAAACCATATTAATTGTTGTAACATTAAATCATTTGTATATCCAACCGGTTGTTTTTGCATTACTTAATATATAAATCATATTTTAAGTAATTTGATAAACGATTATGGATTTAGTAAGGATTAAATATCTTTTTACTCTTTAACCATCTAATATATTCATTAATATATTTTCCACCATTAGTCGGATCAGAATAGTTAAGCAAATTATATCCCCTCTGGCAACATCCACTCTTGACATTTCTATTTTTAACAAGATATTGATAAGGATAAAACTTATTGTTTCCAAGCATCTGTTTTGCTACATTTAAATCTCTCAATGAACCAAGAACAGTCTTAATATAATAGTAAAGATCAGAGGTTCTATTGTGGTAAATCAAGTATCTCCAGAGATTGACTTGTTCTTTGAAGTTGATAAATCGCTGTCCACTGTGAGTTCTCCAAAGCATTTTATAGCAGCAACCAGTTTTATTTCTTCCGCAGAGATTATAGGCAAACTTAAGAGCCTGATTAAAATTATAAGTTTTAAAATAGAGTGCGGAATTATTTTGTACGTATGCGAGGAGAGCTTTCTTATTTCTATTAATAGTGAAGTTATAGACGGGTTGGGGAATAAGGGCTCTATCGAGGCTAGAAGTGGTGTTATTAAAGGTGCATACTCCTCTACTGTTACATGTCCAATCAATTTGGCAAGGTTTAGATATACATTCAGTTGATCTACAAGTACTCATATATAATATGTTCATAAAAAAATTATTCTGGATTTCATTTTTTATAATATTTATTATTGGATAATCCAGGATATCTAAGCTGATTTTCTATATCAACAATTGGTTTATAGGGTGGAATATTAGGTCCATCGAAAAAATTGCGTTTACATAGGCGCTGATTATCATCTTGTTGTGGTTCTATATTACAAATCCAGCAACCATTATATATATTTGAAAGAACTGGATCAAGACCTTTTGGAAGCTGATGTTTGAACCAGAGATTTTTATTTTCCGGATTTTGTGGAAGCGTTTTAATTCCAATGTTGCAAGCTCCAGAACAGTTGTTGGGTTCATGAAATTTATGACATCTTTGGCAATTATCCATATTTTATTATATAATACATGCAGAAATAAAATATTGGGTTATAATATAAAAATGATTAAGCAACTCGTTCAGTCTGTTCTCACCGGTGGAGCTCCCAAAGCTGGAAAAAATAAGGGTATGATGATGCTCTCTGCTCTTGTAGCAATTGTTATCTCTCTCCTCGTTAGAGCCGTCCTAGTCAATCTTGGTTGGAATATGGTTATGCCTAAAGTTACCAAGGGTGCCGCAGTGCCATTGAACTACACTGATTCTTTGGTCCTTGTTATCCTTATTTCTAGTCTTGTTAACATGTAATTCCCTTTTTGGCCGGCCGCCAGCTTTGCTGGCAGGCCTAAAAAGGGAAAACCAAAAACACTTCAGCGAAATATAAAGAGGTCTAAAAAAATTTTTGGGCTCTTTTTTTCTAAAAAAGAGCAAAAACATTTTAACGAAATATTAAGAAGCTAAAAATACTTTTATATAAATTTTAATATAAATAATTATATTAAAATTAGTCTATTGTAAATTTTTATCGATACATCTCCAAAGAACATCCTTTTATCTCTCCATCCTTGAACGTTTTTCGGAATTTATAATTTGATCCTTTATGACTTCCTCTAAAATTAAATCTAAATAAATCATCCAACATCATTGATTTACCAAGTGCTTCTTTAACTTTATTGCAATTGCATATATCGAATGCTTTAACATTATAATGAGTTTGTTTGGGATCTTTTTCCTTGGACTCTTTTAATTCTTCATTCCATTCATCAAATTCTTTTTTTGTATTCGTTTGCCGACATTATATATCCAATATAGATTACATATCTTTAAGCTTCTATTATTTCGGCCATTGGTATGTTACTCGGTCCTTTACTTGGCCTTGTGTCCTCTACTTTTACCATTTCATAAGAATCTAAATTATAATTATCAATGGCCTTACATTTTTTTATCTTTACATCATCATTATTGATCACTTTGAGAACTTCTAAAAAGTGATTAAATCTCTTGTTCAGAGTATTATTATACACTTCTAGTCTTTTAATATTTAATTTATAATTTGGCTTGCGGAATTTATGAAAATATTTAGTTCGATGATTAATCACAATTTTTTCTATTTTCTTTAATTCATTTTTAATAAGTATAATTATTTGTTTTATACTACATAATGATTCCTTTATAGCATGTGATTCTTTTTTAATTTCACATTCATTGAAGAGTTGTTCTACATTTTGAATAGTATTTTCTATGTCAAGTTTTTCCAAAAAAAGAACCAGTTCTGGACATTTAAGAATAAAACAACTATGAATAGTGGAATATATATCCTTTGCCATTTCAGTTATACCTTGTAGCATAACTGCTTGACCCAAATATGTAACAAATAGTTCTCCGACAGCAAAAGCAAGTGCCATTCTATTATATTAGTTAGAAATAAAAACGAATGCAAGGAATAGCGAAAGTACAACCAATAATAATCCAACATACATCAATCTGTCATTAACTGATATAATATTAACTATTGATTTTATGTCCAATTGTTTTTTATTAATAAGAATGGTTAATTCATTAAGAATATTGATATATACTTCTGATGCTCTGATTGCTATTTGTTTAATAGAAAGATTGTAAATTCTTTGACTTTCTTTTTTCTTTTGTTCTTTTTGAGTAGCTTGAGTAGATTTCATATATAACTCATTATATTCTCGATTAATCTTCTCCTGATCATATTGGTCTTTGGTTATAACAGTGTTTTCCTTGAGAATATTTGTAGTTGGTGCTTCTTCACTACTAAAATGATATATGTTAGTGCTCATACTATTTAACAATAAATTTTTTTGTATATTTTTATAAAAATGATTTTTTATAACTTAAAAAAATACAGAGAAATATATTATTAAAATGAAAAAATTCCACATTATTGCTGCTGCTGCCAAAAATTACGTAATTGGAAACAAAAACAATATTCCTTGGCATTATAAAGAAGATTTTAAGTATTTTAAACGTATTACATCTGGTCTGAGCAAAGAAAAGAAGAATGTTGTTATTATGGGAATGAATACTTTCCGATCTATTGGAAAACCTCTTCCAGGAAGAATCAATTTAGTATTTGATAGGGACACTAAACATATGGAACAAAAAGCTGATAATTTATTTCATATCAATGATGGCTATATGATGGATGATGATTCCACTTGTAAATTATTTCTCGATGTACTTAATGGTCATGATTATAATGAAATATTTGTAATTGGTGGTCAAAGAGTATATGAACAAACTATCGGCTCATCTTTCTTAGACAAGGTTTATTTAACTCGAATTGATAAAGAAGTAGAAGGAGATACATATTTCCCGAGACTATATGATCATTTTGATTTAATTTCTTCAGAAAAGGGTGAAAATAAGGAATTAGAGTTTAATGTTTATCAGAAAGTAGATAGGCCTCATCCAGAATATCAATATTTAAGATTGATTGAATCGATTTTAGATACAGAAGAGGTTTATGAGGATAGAACGGGAACAGGAATTAAATCCGTATTTGGAACTCAAACACATTTTGATATTTCTCGTCATATTCCGTTGCTCACGACTAAACGAATGTTCACAAGAAGTGTAATCGAGGAATTGCTTTGGTTTTTGCGAGGTGAAACAGATAATAAAATTCTACAGGAAAAAGGAGTACATATATGGGATGGTAATACCAGTAGAGAGTTCCTCGACAAAATGGGATTTACAGATCGGGAAGAAGGAGATGGCGGGCCCATTTACGGCTTTCAATTCCGTCACTGTGGAGCTGAATATAAAGATTGCCATACAGACTATACCGGACAAGGAATTGACCAAGTAGCAAATGTAATTCGTATGATTAAAGAAAAACCTGAAAGTCGCAGAATGATCATTAATCTTTGGAATGTTCAGGACTTAGATAAGATGGTTCTTTCGCCTTGTCACGCAATGTATCAGTTCCGTGTATATGGAGATAGGCTTTGTTGTTCAATGTATCAAAGATCTGGTGATGTTGGATTGGGAGTGCCATTTAATATTGCAAGTGCATCTATTATGACACATATCTTCGCCAAATTAACTGGAAAGAAGCCGTGGAAGTTGGTTCATACAATTGGAGATGCACATGTATATACTGATCATATTGAACCACTTAAACGTCAATTAAAGAGAAAACCATATTCATTTCCATTGTTCGAAATTGAGGATAGGGGACAGGAGGCTATAGAAGATTTTCGATTGGAAGATTTTATTATCAAGGGATATGAGCATCATAAGGGTATTAAGATGAAAATGGCAGTTTAGGCTGGATTTATTTTTTTTATAAACTAAATAAAAACTTTATATAATATATAAAATGTCTTTAGTAAAAATTGACTCTCATATTATTGATTATGATGATATAATAAGATATGAGAAACAAAGAGCGGAACCAACCATCCTTCGCGAGAATGAAACAACCAATAATGATTATTTAACTCAGGATTGTATTGAAAAAAATGGTGAATTCATTTCGTATTTAGGACCAGGCGAAGTCTTCTTCAATAGTAGAAAAAAATAAGTATAATTAGTGATGGATCATCAAGGGATGTATTAAATCAATTTAAGAATTTCGTTTATATCAAAGGATTTAAAGTTATTGGAGAAACTCTTTATTGGCCTTTTTATGCAGAGAAGGAATGTTCATGTACTTTGAGTTGTCATATGAAAATATTTGACAAAAATGCTCAATTTACACCCTTGAAGTTTTAAAATGGGACAAAAATCTACATTAATTATATAAATATGTCTCATCATAAAAGTGAGGATTATAAATTAAGTGCTGTTAAATATTATATTAACCTTATCACGGTGGTTGAGTTTTTGACCTATGTTTAAATATATTTAAACATAGATTTTTTATAAAATTGTCCTCAATTGAGGACGTTCCACCGTGGTATGGTTAAGTAAAATTATTAGTATAGACGAAACATCAATAAGTCCTGCTATGATAGCGGAGTATAGTAGATGTTCATTAGGTAAAAGATGTGTATTCAAAACGAGTGATAGTTCTTTTTTCAAAAAAATTACTTTATTGATAGCCATCTCAAATTCAAAATGTATTGGATGGAAATTATATGAAAAGGAGTTATGAAAGAAGTAAAAAATATGTTCCTAGAAAATCTCGTTCTAAGCCTCTTAACCTTATCACGGTGGTTAAGTTTTTGACCTATGTTTAAATATATTTAAACATAGATTTTTTATAAAATTGTCCTCAATTGAGGACGTTCCACCGTGGTATGGTTAAAAATTATAAATAAAAGTCGGCGTTTTAAATGTTAAAAGGTGTAATATCTTATTTTTATAAAATTTATATATTCTGGAAACGAAATAAAACTTTTGATAAAAACTTATTGTAATTGATTTCCAATCTCAATTCTTTTCCAATATGTATATTCTCTTCCCAGAAGTTCAATTAAATTCCAATATGTAATGTTATTTAGTTCTAATTCTCTTGGAATTTTTTTTAAAGTATTCGTTTCAGAAGAATATTTATTTGTAACTATTGGTAATTTTGTATTATCATTATCAATATGTCCTATTAATCTATTCAAATTTGTAATATCAATATATTTTTCAGTTGAATTGTAAATATCACAATCATCGTGTTTAAATGTATTTAGTATTTTTGGAATTTCTTTAAAAATACGCTGTGATTTATTGCAACTGAAATACAACTCGCCTTTGCTATTCCTATCGTAATAATGTAATGTTGGTCGAATATTTAGTTCTTCAATTACATACCTATATATAGGTTCTATCTCCAAAACAGAACAACTAATTGGATTAAATAAGTTGTATTTCTTATGTTTGTAAAATTTGTCATAAAAAACTCTCTCATAATCATTTAGTAAAAATTTTAAGTTTTTGGTACTAATATCAATTGTTTCTCCAAAAGAACTGCTATGATCAGAATGTAAACATAATTGATGAACTACATCGTTTAATTTATCATATTTTTTGGTCAAAGAATCAGTTAATGTTTGAATATCATATGATAATTTATACGTTAAATCTTGAATATGTTTGTTAACTTCGCATCCCGTTTTATCCTTGTATTCATCACAAAAGAAAGTAAAGAATTCAGGTATTTGTCTAATTTCATTTATTGTTTCTTTTGTTATAGTTACCTTTGGTTCATAATAAAATTTATATTCATCATTCCTACCATTTCTAGGTATAAATTGTATATATTGTGGTTGAGGGCATTTAAAGTAATATTTCATAAAATGAATGTTCGACATTCGTTTGATAAATTTAATTCTGTTCATATTGATATTAATTTTTTCATATCAATATTCGTACCATTAAAAAATCAATTTTTTTTATTTTTATATAATATTTATTTTTATCTTAGTGAGAGATGCTAGAATGCAGATTTGGAATTTAGACACATATAAACTTCATCAATGATTAAATATTAAAAATAATATAATTATTAATGGAGATATTACAAAACCAAATAATATAATTGTCCAGCATAAAGTACAAACATAACCTATAAAATTTATATAACATTTTTTGATAAATAATTGGGGATCGTATATATTTTTATTATATACAATCAGTGCATTACGACATAAAAAACATCTATATTTAATGAAATTATTATATTTTTTATAATGATTTAAGCAAGATTCATGAACATTATATTTACATCGACAATTTGTTAAATTATTTGGAAATTGTATATAATCATGATTGCAATTATCAAGACATATTATACAGTCCATCTATAATATAATTTTTTTATTTTAAGTATGATTCGTCGTATAATATGATATTGGTAAAATTTAGATAAAAATAGATGCTACTAGAATGGTTAATAATAATGTCCCAAATAAACAAATATGATCTTTACATGATATCATTGCGTTATATTATAATTACAACTCTATGTTTTCAAATATAACAAAATAAAAAACATAAAAAATAACACTTAATACAATTATTGAAACAATAAAAAAAGCAAAAAATTTACAAAAACATGTTTTCCGGGTTTGAATTGTTTGTAGCATTTTACATGCATATTATATTTGCATTGACATGTTGATTTAGAAATGGGAAATTTGAGATAATTATTTTCCATACATTCATCTAAACAAATAATGCAATTATCGTCTTTTTCAACGAGACCTTCTTCCATAATGTAGATAAATATACTTTATTCTTTAACTTTATCGTAAAAAGTAGGAATGTAAAATCCAGGAGAATAAATATGAAGCGTAACACACGCCTCCCTATTTTTATTACACATTCGATGATATGCTAATGAATCATCAATATATAATATATCATTTTTATAATGATGATTCTCTGATATTTTTTCAAAAGTTTTAGTATTAAAACGTTCTTCAATAACATCTCCATCCAGAACTTTAACAGAGCATCCATTATCTGGATGATTATGAATTTTACATTGATTTCCACCGGCCCATGTTATGATAATCATATCAAACTCCTTGGAATTATAATAAACATGTCTATTATATGATTTTTCATTGATTTTTATATATTCTTTCCAATCTTCGCCTGAGTAGTTTTCAAGTAATTTATGTATTTCATCAATATGTTTATTATGGGTTTTATAGAGTTTAATAAGATCGTTTTTAAGGCAATCAAGACTATTCATTATATATTATTATAAAAATATTTTTATATCTTTACAGATGCGTTTCTTTGAAATTATCTCATATATTTGTATATGAAATACTCTTTTGCAAAAGAATTCTTAGTAGTATTAGAAATAAGCGCGGTTTATATTGTTTTATCTTTAATAGTAGCATTAATAATTGATAATATCTTTAATATTCATAAAATATCTAAACCACTCAATATTGATGATAAAGCATCTGTTTTAGCTATTACTGAACGTGCAAAATCCAAACATGGACAATTAGGGTATAAACTTAAATTATTTGTAACTATCTTTTTACAAGTAATTATATGTGTTATTGCGGTTTTTTACCTGCGAAAAGTAGTATATACTCTTCCGTTTGTAAATAGACATTTGAAATACATTAGTCCAAATATATATAGTGGAGAAATTGTAATAGCATTTATTTTCATAGGTACTCAATATAATTTATTAGATAAATTAGTGCAATTAGCCTCTTAACGAGCCTGAAAACTAGTTTTTTGAAGCGACCATATATATGCGGATGAAAGCCATCCAAGAATCGCAAAAACCGTATCACCAATACTATTAATGAGTGCATCTCCATATTTTTTACCCCCTGGCCAGAATGTAATATATTTATCTATAAAGTGAATACCAGCTTTTGTATTTTCAAATATTTCGAAAAGAGTATGTATAACCAACCAAATTGGAAGTGAAATACCCCAATAATATATTAATGCACCTGTCACGAAGTGTAAATAGGAATATTTGTCCATAAATGTTTTTCCCATCTATAAAAATGATTTTTATTTTCTTTATATTTTAGAAAAAAAGAAAATAATTAAAATGAATTTTGATATTGCTATCTCGATATTTGGGTATCTAAATAGGCAAGATATATATAATTATTGTAAATGTTGTAAAAAACATTATGATATATATAAAAGATATACAAAAGATGAAATATTCGTTTTATTAGAGTATAAATGGAATGATATATATAGTTATGGGGTAGATTATAGCTATAATGATTTTTACGTTAATCGAATAACAGAGCATTCAACTAATTTTATTGATTTAGAAAAAAAATTATTTACAGGAAAAGATTTGGATGATTGGGAAATAAATTATTTATATGATGGTTGTCAATATACATTATATGATTTTAACAATAAAATAAAAGAATCATATGAAATTAGAATAATAAGCAAAAAACTATAAATATTTTAATCCTCAGATGTATTCGAAATAACACTTTCAAATATTCTGCTGGTAACAGTGTATGGATCACAGTTCGAAGCAGGTCGACGATCCTCGAAATAACCCTTTTTATTTTTATAAGTATCAAGTGGAATCCTAACGGATGCTCCACGATCAGCAACTCCACTAGTAAATGTCGTAAGACTAGATGTTTCATGACTACCCGTCATACGACGTTCATTTCCCGTACCAAAATGAACTATATCTTTAATATGAGTCGTTTTCAAAGAACCAATAGCATCATTAATATAATCTAAACCGCTCTTTTCACCTGTTCCTCTTCTCATATTCAGAGTACTGAAGTTAGTATGACATCCGCTTCCATTCCAATCTCCTGCGAATGGTTTGGGATCATAATCAACCTCAGTATTAGATAATTCAGCAACTCTCTCGAGTATATATCTAGCCATTAACATATGATCTCCTGCTTCGATTCCCGTACACGGTCCAACCTGAAACTCCCACTGTCCTGGTGCGACTTCTGCATTGATTCCACTAATATTAACTCCCGCTCCTAAACAAAGCTTGTAATGAAGATCCGCTACTTTTCTACCGAAAACGCGACCAGATCCTACTCCACAATAATACTTACCCTGTTGCTCAGGAAAACCATCTCTGGGCCATCCGACTGGCTTACCAGTATTCTTATCAACCATAAAATATTCCTGTTCCATTCCGAACCACGGCTCTTCCTCTTTGGCACTTTCAAATACAGCATTGGCTTCGTATCGAGTATTAGATTCAGTCGGTTCATCACTGGGTAAATAAGTATCACATAAAATTAAGAATGCATTATTGCCACGGAAAGGACAATTGAAAAGTCTCACTGGTTTAAGAATAATTTCTGAATTGTCACCAGATGCTTGACCGGTTGATGATCCATCATAGGTCCAATGAGGGAGATTTCGCACTTCTAAATCATCATTTCCAGTTACTTCCAGAGTTCTGGACTTAGAACGGAATTTCTTTTCCGCATCTAACCAAACATATTCTAATACAACTTTAGTTCTTCCTTGAGACATTTTTTATAATTAAGTTAATGGAAATGTTTTTAAGTTATTTTAGATAATCTTTTACTTTTTCATTAAAATACCTACTCAGAGCATAATAACTCATATTTGAATTAAAAATAATTTTTTCGTACATTTTAATAAATTCACTATAATCATTTGGATTATATAAAACAATAATGTCATTTTTAATTGCATTTTTCACTAGACGATCTCTTTTTATTTTGCAATCTAGACATTTTTCGAAATCATTTCCTTTTTTATAAATAATAGGTTCTGTGATAATGAGATTATATAAATTCAGGATAAAGATTAACTGCAACTAAATCGAAGAATACATCATTTTTGTCGAGAATTCCTCCAAAAATGCTGGGATGCAGCGTTTTTACTCTTCCATCGCATTGTTCCGGAAAATCGAAATAAGTATTAAGATTCTTGAGATTATCTGTATTTCTGACTAAATCGTTTTGGAGAATAGTATCGTATGTTCCTCCTGAACTAAATATTTTATAACCATTGTTATCGAGAAATGGAACTAATTTATTAAGATTTTTTTTATTAAATACACTAATTAAGGCACGTTTCATTTTATAAAAGGTAATGTTTATTTTTTTTTAAATATTTTTTTGTAAATATCTAAATATTCCCCTGCGACAATTTCATTAGACCAATAATTTTTGAATTTTTCATGAGCATCTAATGCCTTCTTCTCCAAAACTTCTTTGGGCATCTGTAATAGTTCTTCTAATGTCTCTTCCAATTTACCAATCTTAGTATCGCATACAGGTAAAGTTTGACTATATAACTTATTGTGTATTTTATTTATTTTACTATTAATATGAACAATAACATTACAACCCAACATAAGACCTTCTATTGTAGTTTTATGAAAGCTTCCTGTAACACATTCATCAATTAGGATGTGGCAATCTCTTTTTCGAGTCATACATTGCTTATAACTAATTTTATGAGCTATATCAAATATTACATTAGGATATTTACGTTTAAGTTTGAATAGGATCTTTGTAGTTGGAAGAAAACCTTTATCATAATATTGATTTTCTCGTAAAATAGTTGAAGGGTAATATCCTACTTTGATTTTGTCATTAAATATGATCTCTTTGTTATTATTATAAAAATTTCTAACTATATCATTGCATTTTTTATATTGTGGTAGAGTACAATGATATTGATTCAATACTAGTTTATAATAGTCATTTGGTACTTTAAGACGAACTTTTGTAGGTTCGGAATGATAATGTATTATTTTTTTGACGTTTTTTGGATATGGTAAATTAATTATTTTATTATGAAAATGTATTATAATTGGCCTACCTTTATGTTTGATGATTGCACGCATTAGTTTTTTCTTTGATTTGACAATAAATATAAATTTATATTGATCTGTACTATTTTTCAGTAACTTAAAAAGTTCATTGGGAGAATTTGCTAATTTCGAAGATTTATAAAATATTACTATATTTGACATTCTAATATAAATTTATATGTATATAAGTTTATATATAAATAGACATGTGGTATTGGAAAGGCAAAACCGAAATTATAATATTTACATTTATCGGATTATTCTTTGGAATAAATACTTTAATCAATATATATTTGGATGATAATATATATAGTTTTCATGAAATGATATCATTAATCCTAGTATTCTTAGGATATTTATTTTTATTTATATTTAATTATAGACAAAAATGGATATTTGGATTAATTATAGTTAGTGTTTTAATGAGTTTATGTGTTTTTCGACTTTGTACTGCGTTTTACCATATAAAAAATCAAACTTGACTAGTTTTATAAAGTCCTTTAGTTTGCTTAAAAAATGCATAAGCACAAGCAGCAGCAAGTAATTGTAAAACAATATAAATAACCATATCAGTCATACTTAATGAATTATTCAAATATGATACCAGAGAAACAGCTGGATTGAAACATCCACCAGACACTGGTCCGCCCCAATAGATCATGGCTGCTAGAGCTAGACCAATAGGAATGGCTTTACCGGTTGCTAAAATAACAGTGAGGAAAACAAATGTTCCGATGAATTCAATGAGATATTTATACAGACTTGTCGCAACCAATCGATACATTTGGTTTATAAATATATCTTATATTTTTTTTACACCTTTGCTCATTTACACCTTTGGAATTTTCAGATGGACACCTTAAAAATACTTAAAGAGATAACAATATAGTAATATTAGTAAATGAATAGTTAGAATATCTATGATGATTTTACTCATAAAAAACCATATATTTTCAGTCATTTAAAATGATATACTAACGTGAAAATATAACAAACGGTCGTCAAAAATTCAGTTCCACTTCATCGGTCCTTTGCCTATAAGGTAAGGCTAAACTTAATTGTTTAGGGAACATAACAAACTTTACATATGGTTGAAATACCTAAACTTTGTTATTAGTATGATTGATATTATATGTCCATCTGAAAATTCCAAAGGTGTAAAACGCCAATTAATTATAATTTAAAATAAAAAAAAAATTTATAATATATATATGAAAGTTTATAAATCAAAAAGTGGATATTTTTATAAACAATATAAAAATGGAGGAAAGAAAAGAATATCAGAAAATGAATATAAAAAAAAAATATCTAAAAATATGAAGGGCGGTGGATTATCAAAGAGTGAAACTTTAGAATTAATTAACAAATTAGATATATGTTCAATAAATGATATTTCCAAAGAATATAGTGGTATTGATGAAATTAATTATAGATTTATTGAAGTTCCACAAGGACATATATATAAATATGATGGTAACAATGTTATTGATTTAGGAACTAATCAAATTATTGCAAGTTATGATAATATTATACTATATATAATGGGAATGGGTCCTTGTAGAGGATTAATAATATATGAAACTGATAGAATATTAATGGGTCATTTAGATAGTATTGGTAAGAGAAGTCCATTAACATTACAAACTATAGATGAAAGTTTATCTGGAGATAAAGAAAAAATAAATAGTATTTATTATGTTATGGGCATGACATCTTTTGATTGCACATTAAAGGAAGGATGCTCATTATGTGATATTTCAACCGAAGTTCTTGATATTATACAACATAAAGAATTAGAAGAATATTTATGTACAGTGAATGATTTTGTGTATCAAACATTTACTTCTAAATTTGGTTATAATTGGCAAATGGATGAGTTTATCACATTTCCAATTCATCCTACAATTAAGAATAGATTTATTACAGAAGAAGAAAAAGAATGGGAAGAATGGGAAGAATGGGAAGAATGCGAAAATATAAAAAATAAATTAATTAGAAAAAGAAAAAATAGTAAAAAATATCAAAATAGTAAATCTAAATGTATGTCGTGTAACTTTAAAATAAGATCAAGAGGAAAAGGAAAATTTCTATGTTCTGAATTTGAATAATTTAAGTTTATTCTATAATATGTATTTTATATATAAAATTATTATATATAAAATGCCTAAACATCATAGTGAAGATTATAAATTAAGCGCTGTTAAATATTACTTAAAAATAAACAATCAAGTTAACCTTATCACGGTGGTTGAGTTTTTGACCTATGTTTAAATACGTTTAAACATAGATTTTTAATAAAATTATCCTTTATAAAGGATCTTCCACCACGACATAATTAAGACTTGTGAAATATTTAGAGCGGTGCGTATTTTAAATGCCACATTTATATTATAAAAGTACTTAAAGAAATTTATTATATAATAAATAGAAGTTTTTGCTTGTTTATTATATCTTCATAAAACTATATAATACTTACTCAAAAAGAGGAAACCGAATGGCGTATTATATAAACAAGTATGGTGTAAATTATTAT
>JGI10211J14876_10000146_pt1 | contig 27170 bp, 11 predicted proteins | sample Etolagsediment_FD_14876 | JGI IMG/M metagenome (IMG submission 14876)
GGATTAAAACTAAATGATCCAATTACTTATTCTTCAAACGGTGGAACTTCCATTCAAGTTTGGAATGGTACTGATTCGTATAAAGATCTCACGGATTATCCAAATCTGTTTGCTGCTAACATTACCGATAACCATATTGGTATAAGTTCCAATAAAATTGGAATAGGTACTACAGGATCTTATATTGGTTTGGGGACAGATAGTGCACTTCTTTATTTTACAAGTGTTGGAACTGGAAATACACATAGTTTTAAAACAAATCTCAATAATGTTCTAAGTGGTAAAGTTGATAAAAATGTTGTTACTGTATCCACAGCATCATCACATTCTTTGACTGTAAGAGATAAAATTAATATCAATGTGAAACCAAAAGATGTTATCACTGTTCAAGTGAAGTATGATGATTATAATAGAAGAATAGTATTTGATCCAAAATCATTCACCTCTGGTGATGTTAACATTACAAAAAATACTATTCAATTTTCTTCTGGAGACTTCAAGACTGGAGATAGAGTGATACATATTTCCTCATCACCATCTGGAGGTTTGATTAATGAGGAAATGTATTATGTAATTACTTACGATCAAACAGAAATTAGATTGGTTAGAAATCATAGTGATTTGACATCTCAATCACCAAATTTTGTCAATATCACTACTGCTGGAAGTGGAACACTTTCAAGAATTAATCCAAGTGTAAATGTAAGTAAAAACAATACTTTAAAGTTTGATTTATCAGACTCTTCTTTAGCATTTACTAATAATTCTAATTTATATTCAGCATTTAATCTGAATTTGTATAGTGATAAAAATTTCTTAAACGAATTTCTTTCTTTACCAGAAACCTCTTCATTTGAGGTGAAGAGAAATGGTAGACCAGGTATAGATTCTAATGCAAACCTAACTTTATTTGTAAGTGATTTTGTTCCATCTATTTTATATTACAAATTCAATCAATTGAATCTTGACATTTTACCAGATTTTAAAAAATCTGTTATTGATAACACTGTTAATGGAAGTAATCAAATCAATCTCATCGAATCACCATATAATGGATCATATTCAATTACTAGTGTCGGGTCAACAACATTTACTTATAATATAACTTCATCACCCAAAGTTACCACATATAATTCTTCAAATTCTTCATCATCTTATAATACAAATTCTTCATCGGCTCTAGGATCTGTAGAAAAAGTAGATGTTTTAAATGGTGGAAGTTCTTATGAAACTTTACCAGGAATAACAACAGTATCAAGTACCAATGGAACTGGTGTAATTTTAGAAGCTTTCAGTGAAAACATTGGAAAAATCACTGGGTATAAGTTTAATGAAATCGGATTCAATTATCCTACAGATAATACGATAAGATTAACTGCCAATTTACCAGAAATTTTAAATATAGATCCATTCTCCTCTTTTGAAAGTATTGGTATTACTTCTGGTGGTCGAAACTATCTGGTGGCTCCAAAATTAGTAGTTCTTGATGGATTTACAAATGAAGTTGTTAAAGATATTGATATATTTTACAATTTAGGAGATACTGAGGTAACAATTTTGCAGAATACTTTTGGAATTTACAACATAAATCCAAGAATCATTCCAACAAATAACAGTAATGGTGTAGGAATTTCTTCAATAATATACACATCTTCAACTAAAAATGTCCGTGTTTATTTGAATGAACTCTTTGGTGCTTCTGATACTTTCCCATTTGCAATTGGATCAAAAGTTTTAGTTGAGGGGGTGAGTGTTGGTTCTGGTTCTACTGGAAAAGGTTATAATTCTCAAAAATATAATTATCAACTCTTTAGTCTTACTGGAGTCAACACATCTCTTGGTGGATCTGGTGCATATGTAGATTACAGTCTTGAAGGATTTATTAGTAGTGGTGAAACTCCAGGATCTATGGATTTAATAAATTCTTATGGTAGAATAATTCCAGAAGACCAGTTCCCTATATTTAATCCTACCCTTAAAACAAATCAATTGTTGGTCGGTGAGACAGTGGTATCTGGGTCAAAAGTTGGGATTGTACAAAGATGGAATTCTACAGCTGAATACTTATTTGTTTCTTCCTCCGATGAATTTTTAGATGGTGAAATAATTCAAGGATTAACATCCAAGTCAAAAGCTGCAATTAAAAAACAAATTGAATTTGACGCAGAAATCATTGTTGGTTCTGGCACTACATTCATTAACGGTTGGGAACAAATTTACGGATTCTTAAATAATAATTTACAAAAAATACCAAATAATGAATACTATCAAAAATTCTCATATTCTCTCAAATCAAGAATACCCTATGACACTTGGAATGATCCAGTAAGTTCACTTGATCATACAGCTGGATTTGAGAAGTTCTCCGATCTTCAAGTAATAAGTATTCGAGATGATAGTCGTCCATCAGTTACCTTACCAGAAGATAGTAATTTAGAACTAACTGTTGATATTGTTGGTGAAGCTGATCTCAATTGTGTTTATGATTTTGACAATGTTACTGAGACAGTTATAAACAATGATGGTACTTTAATATCTAAAGAAATAAATTTCAATAATAAATTCTTAGTAGATTTTTATGAGTCTATAGGAAATAGGGTTCTTTATATTGATGACATTAGTTATCTATTTAATAGTAACATTAGACCAACACAATTCACTTCAGTTTCAAAATTCCCACTATCATATAGATATAATAAAATAATTACTTTTGCAAAAGATACTGTTTATAGCGACGAAAGACAAGCCTCGATCGTTTCTTTGATACAAAAAGCTAATACTGCTTATCTACAAGAATATGCAACTATTGATACAGTAACGGAATTAGGATCTTTTGATTATCTTGTTCCAACTGATAATCCTAATGGAGAATGGAATTTAACATTCTATCCAATTAAATCAGAATACAATAACTATGATTTATCTACAGTTTCATTCAGTAGTATAGATGGTATTGTTGGTGTCGGAAGTACGGATATTGGAGACATTGTTCATATAAGTTCTTCTCAGACAAATGTTGCTGTAGCTACGACCACTACAATCGTATCAATTTCTTCAACTTATAGATCTGCAAAAATACTTGTAGATCTGGAAGATACTTCTCAAGAACATTATGGAACAGAACTGAGTATTATTCATGATGGAACTAATGTCTATGAACTGGAGTATGGATCTATTGTTACAAATGGAACTTCTGGATTTGGAACTTTCTATTCTTATATTGATGGTGGAAATATTAAGATAGACTTTACACCAAGTGTTGGTGTCGCATTGACAGCAAATGCATCAATTGTTTCAATATCCGACAACTCTACTGGTATTGGAAGTATTCGTTTAAGTGTTGCTGATTTAATAACAAATTATAAATCTATTCCTTCTTCTGGTTCACCATCAGCTGTAGGCATAGCTTCTTATGATCAAAGATTCTACAATACATCATATAATATTATAACCGTCGAAGACACTACTAATAGTCAGTATGAAACATTCGAGGTTCTTGTTTTAAATTCATCCAATATTCAAACTTTTGTTGAATATGGAAATGTTCAATCTGGTGGATCAATTGGAACTATAGGTATAAGTTCCACTGGCAATTACATTAGTATTGATTTCACTCCCAATCCAAGTACGGCAGTTCAAGTCAGAACATTTGAAATTCCAATACAAATTTTTGACGATAATACTAGACCTGAAGAAATTGATTTAAATAATGAATCAATTATTTGCAATGACGGAAGATATACAGGATCTCTTCTTGATCTAAAAACAACATTTGACATTACACATAAAGGAATTGATGTTTTTGAAAGGGAAATTGATGGGTCAAGTACAGAATTTGTTGATTTAGTTGATAATCAAATAATTATTACTGAACATTTCTTTGTTACTGGAGAAAAAATTGATTATCAAGCTGTTGTTAATGGATTGAACCCTAATGCTAGCCCAATTTCAATAGCCTCCACAAATGTACCAGGTGTTGGAGTTACGGATAAACTGCCATCAACAGTTTATGTTGTGAAGGATTCTGATGTAAGAATAAGACTTGCAGGTTCGGCTGAAGATGCATTAGCATCTGACCCAGTAACATTTGATTTTACTTCAGTTGGAGTTGGTACTGTTCATAGACTCACTTCTACTAATCAAAATTCTAAAGTTTTGATTGCGGTTGATAATATGATTCAATCACCTATTGTTTCTTCTGGAGTCACAGCCCTCCTAAATGAGAATATTGTTTTTGATACCAGATTTGAAATATCTGGTGTTACTTCGATTAGTTCTAGTGATCTTCTTCAAATTGATGATGAAATTGTCTATGTTACAGATGTTGGTATTGGTGGTGAAAATAATGTTGACGTAAGAAGAGCATGGATGGGTACAGTTATTGCAAGCCATAATACAAATTCATTAGTTACCAAAATTATTGGAAATTATAATATTACCAGAAACACATTGAATTTTTCACAAGCTCCATATGGTCAGGTTCCATTGAGTACTTCATTTCTTGGACCTGAAGAAGTTGATTGGACAGGTATAACTACTAATTCAACTTTCCAAGGAAGAACCTTCTTAAGATCTGGTATTGAAAATAGTTCAGAACACACTTATTCTGATAATTATATTTTTGATGATATATCTGAAGAATTCACTGGTGTTCAAAGTTCTTTTACATTAAAATCTAATGAATCCAATGTATCAGGAATATCTACTTGGAATTCAATTATACTAGTTAATGGTATATTCCAACAACCTAGGAGAATTTCTGATTTTTCACAAAGTGGTGATTATGATCTTCAGGAGGGAAGTGGAATCACAACTATAACATTTACTGGATCTAATAGTGTTCCAGAAGGATATGATCCAAATAGAACTAGTCTTCCATTGGGTGGTTCAATTATCTCTCTCGCTTCCACTGAAGGATTTGGATATCAACCTTTAGTTGCAGCTGGAGGAACAGCTGTTGTTTCGACTTCCGGAACTATTTCCTCAATTAGTATTGGAAATAGTGGATCTGGTTACAGAGTAGGAGTTCAAACAATAGTCAATGTTGGAGTTCAAACATATAGTTCAGGAACTCCTAATATAGAATTTATTGGAACTGCATCAATTAGTGGGGGAAACATTGTTAGTGTTGCGATTACTAATCCTGGAAGTGGATATACATCAACCAATCCACCATTGGTTGTTTTCGATGAACCACTAAGATATGAAGACATTCCACTTCAATATAGTTCTGTTTCTGCAGTTGGATCGGGACTAAGTGCAACTGTCAATATAACAGTTGGTCAGGGTTCTAGTATAATTAACTTTACTCTTCAAGATACTGGATATGGATTTGGAAATGGTGAAATATTAACTGTTCCTATTGGTGGGACAACAGGAATTCCTACAGATACTAGTAAAACATTTAGTGAGTTTCGATTAACAATCGATAGAATATATAATGATAGTTTCAATGGTTGGAGTATTGGTGTTCTTGATGTTCTAGATAACATCGATCAATTTTTTGATGGGACAAGAAAATCATTTAGACTGAGAAAGAATGGTGAACTGTTCGCAATCTCATCATCCAAAGGTTCGAATATTGATGTTGAACAAACTTTATTGATTTTCATAAATGATATCCTTCAAGAACCATCTCTTTCTTATAGTATGAAAGGAAGTAGTATTATAGAATTTGATGAACCACCAACTCAAGGTGATACTTCTAAGATTTTATTTTATAAAGGAAGTGGTGATGATGTTGATGTTATTTTTAGAGATATTTTACCTACTGTTAAAGTTGGTGACTCTTTAAATATCAATAATGATCCAAACAAAGGTCAAAGTTCTGGTTTAGATCAAGATGATAGAATTGTAACTGATATACTAACTGTAGATAGTGTTAATACAAATCCTTATCTTGGCCCAGGAATAACCACAGATGCAACTTTATCGAGACCAGTCACTTGGTGTAAACAAACAACGGATAAAGTGATTGATGGCATAAAGATTGGAAAGGATAGAGAAAATTATGAACCTTTAATATACCCATCCTCTTTTATCATCCAATCTGTCGGTGTCGGATCTACATTAGTTTATGTAGATAGTGTTAGACCGTTATTCAATTCACAAAATGAAGCTTTGGTAAAGGCTTTTCAAGATAAGATAGACATCACTTCACAAGATGTTACTGTTGGAGCTTCAGCTACTGTTACTGTTTCCTCAGCTGGAACAATCACTTCAGTAAATATTGTAAATGCTGGTTCTGGATATACAGATGCACCATCAGTTACTATTGGAAATCCAATTGGTCTTGGAACTGAATCTAGAGCTACTGTAACTTCTACAATTTCTGTTGGAGGAACTGTTACTGGATTTACCATTACAAGTCCAGGAACCGGATATACTTCCACTAATTTACCACCAGTATTGATTTCAGAACAAAATACAGTTAGAGTAGGAGAAGTTGGTGTTTCTTCTTATCAAGGTGACTATGGAACTTTAGTAGGATTTGGTTTGACTACACAAAGTTCTCAAAATAAACTCATAGTTGATTTTTATATTCCTACCGATTCTTTTATGAGAGATGATGACTATGTTGGCACCGGAATTACAATAAGTGGAATTTCTACCGGAGATTACTTTACCTTATTTAACACGAATGTAGCTATTACTACAACAGGAACTGTTATATCTGAATCGATAGATGGAACTGTTATTGGAGTAACTACGACATTCCTTGATAATGTATATCAGGTTTCTAGTGTTTATACAGAACAGAGTGAAGTCATCGGTGTTGGTACTACAGCTATAAGAAGAGTATTTGCAAATATAGTTGGTTACTCGACAGTATCATTTGACAGTCTTTCAGAATCTTTTGATTCTACTAGTTTCACTTTTGATAGTAATGTTTTTGATGTTTTAGGTGGTGGAATTTCTTCTGATAGAAACTTTGGAGACTTTAGTTGGGGTAAGATTGTACTAACCACACCACTGAAAAGGAATTCATTCAATTTCTATGGTAATAATGGATATAGTGGAATATCTACATCGGCTGTTGTTTCAAGATCTAACCCTTTAAAATTTAAAAACTATATTTAATATTATAAATAATCAAAAAGAATAAAAATAATGTCAAAATTAGGAATTAGTACGGGAACAACTCCTAATGATGGAACCGGAGACACTTTACTTCAAGGTGCAGTAAAGGTAAATTCAAATTTTGATGAAGTTTATACTTTTTTGGGTGACGGATCTTCATTAACAACAATTGATAATAATAAGTTAACAAATTCTACAGTTTCTTATGGTGGTGTTCAATTATCTTTAGGTACTGCAGATGCAACACCAGCATTTGATTTAAGTGATGCTACCAATTACCCATATTCAAGCCTTACTGGTATCACTACTGAAATTGTAGGAGATACCTCACCACGACTTGGTGGTAATTTAAATCTTAATAGTAATGATATTACTGGAACTGGTAATGTAAACATTACTGGATCTGTCACCGCAACATCATTTAGTGGGAGTGGATCCAATATTACTGGTATTTCTACTCTCAACATCACTAATTATGGTGTTGGATTTGGTAATACAAATACACTACAAAGTAGAACAATAGTTTCTGGTTCAACAACATCTATTGCAAACAATGGAATTGGAAATACTGACATTACTGGATTTAAGTCCTATTCACTAATGAAGGTTGGTTTATCTACAGAAGGGTGGTTAAGAATATATACTGATAGTGTATCAAGAGATACTGATGTTTCCAGAAGTGTTGGAGAAGATCCTTTACCTGGAAGTGGAGTGATTGCTGAAGTTGTAACAACAGGAATCTCGACAACACAAATTATTTCACCTTTTGTAACTGGTGGTAATTTGGATGAACCAGAAACTACAACAATCTATGTATCAATTAAGAATCTTTCAGGTTCTACTCAAGCAATTACAGCAAATCTCACAATTCTTCAACTGGAGGCATAAGTAAAAAATGGCTATTACAACGACTACAATTGCAAAGGCAGCAGGTTGGGCAAGAACTGATGTTATTGATCAACTAGAACAAGCATTCACTTGGTTGGAACTACACGGAACTGAAATCTCAGGGTTAGTTACGAGTATTAGTGATTATAGTGGAGGTGGAACTGTTGGTTCTGCTGGCACTGATTATTTTGATGTTCCTGTTACAACAACATCTGGTATTGGAACTGGTGCAACTTTTGAGGTTTATAGAAATGGTGGGACCGTAAATACAATTTATGTAAATCGTCCTGGATATGGTTATACTGATGGTGAATATGTGACTCTATCTGCAGAAGATATTGGTGGTTCTGCTAATGGTGCTGTTGCAATTGGTATTACAGTAGCAGTTGATGGTGGTGCAACTCCTGTTGGTTATGGATCAACTAATCAATTCTTTGATAAGAACTTTTCTCCTGCGGTTGATTCAACTCGGCCTTGGGGTGTATTAAAACAAGATTTTGATACAAATAAAAGATTTGGAGTGACTTACAGAGGTTTTAAACCTTATGATGATTATAGGATGAGTTTTACTGCAGGATCTTCATTTTTTCCATTTGATACAACTAACACTTCAGATAAAGGTGGAAGATATAGAGATTCATTCAGAGGAACTAAACATTTAGACATTTCAGTATTCTCTGATTCTACTAATAATTCGTTAGATTATAATATAGATGATAGTTCACAAATTTCTGCAGTATATGGGGGTTTTCAATATGCAACAATTAACTCTCCAACAACTCATGATTTAAAATTAAATGTCTATCGTTCATCTATTGATCCTTCCTTTGCAGTTCTTTCTTTTAATCAACCATCTGTCAGTGGCGTTATAAATGACAGTACATTTAGTACTTTTATCATTCACAATTTTACTTCAGATCTTTGGGATTTGGATGAAGTATTTTCTGCGGGAATGACTTTTATTGATGTGGATCCATCATTAAATCAATCTGAGGGAAACACTGCAATGATAGGATTTAAAACTATATTAGTTGGAAATAGATATGCACCAAGTGATAATAGTACCAGTACAAGAACTGCGGAAGCAGGATGGGCACAAATTTATGATGGTTCTTATCAAGACGCGCGTCCAATAAAAACTTATAGTATAACTTCATCACAAACAAATTATACAGATTCTGCTAACATCTCTGATGGGTATAATACTATAGATCCATCACACGCAACAATTTATTCAAGAACTGGTGGATTTAAAGATCGAGGAATAATTGAAAATAATGCTACTGCTTATGGAAACAGATATCCAATCACAACATATCGTTCAGTGATTAAAGGAATTCCAATTAATGGAAATCTGATTCCTTGTCCTTATTATATGCCTGATGATTTTGTAGTAATTGATTTACAACTGGATACATCAGGACAAGATATTGTTCAGGGTGATACGATTACAATCAGTGGATCTGAAGTTTATACTGTGATTACTGGTTCTTATAATAAGAGTAATGAAACTGCTGGCGTATTCTTCTGTGCGAGGACTGTTTGATGACTAATTTTACAATTCCAAATTTATCAAGTGCTGTAGTTGGATTTGCAACTACAGCATTTTCTCCAACAGAAACATCATTTACTGTTGAGAATACAGAACCAGGTGGAAAAAATCGTGATATAACAGTAGAAGAAACTAGAAGAGGATGGTTAGATGGAAGAAGACCAGTAAGTGGGCAAATGTATCCCAGAGGTGTATATAATAAATAGAAAAAAACATTTGTAAAAATGGCAGCTATAATCACTGATCAACTTCGTATATTAAATGCGAAAAATTTTGTTAGTGGGGTTCAATCTACTTCCAATTCTTATTATACGTTTATTGGATTACCAAATGCATCTGACTATCAATCGGATTGGGATACGAATCCCCCATCCCCAAAAGATAGTTTAGATCAATCTAATGATTATTGGGACACGATGTTAGCCTTAAAAAAGGTCAACTCTAGTGACATTAGTCAGGTTGTCAGAAAAATCACCTGGCAATCTGGAACCACTTATGATATGTGGAGAAATGATATAACAAGAGACAATCCATCTCTACCATCATCATCATTTGACATCTATGATTCTAATTTTTATGTAATGAATAGTGATTATAGAGTTTACATCTGTCTCTATAATAATGCTTCTCCAGAAAATAATTTTAATGGTGGGCCTTCTCTTGATGAACCAACTTTTACTGATTTAGAACCAAGAGAAGCTGGTAGTAGTGGTGATGGATACATTTGGAAGTATCTTTATACTATCAAACCAAGTCAAGCTATTAAATTTGACTCTACAAATTATATTCCTGTACCAACTAATTGGGAAACTAGTTCTGAAAATACTGCGGTAAGAAATAATGCTTCAAGTGGTGGACAACTTAAAGTAGTTACTATCAGAAATCGTGGAGTCGGATTAGGTTCTCCAAATATAACTTATACCGGTGTTCCAATCAAAGGTGATGGAAGTGGTGCTACGGCTACTATAGTAATCAATAATGATTCCAAAGTAGAATCAATTACTATTTCTAAGGGTGGTAGTGGATATACATATGGCACTGTAGATTTGAAATCTGGAAATGTACCAACTGGAACGACTTCACCAGTATTTGACGTAATTATCCCACCTCCTGGTGGACATGGTTTTGATATATACCGTGAACTTGGTGCATATAACGTACTGGCATATTCTAGATTTGAGAATGACACTGATAACCCAGATTTTATCACTGGTAATCAGTTTGCTAGAGTTGGATTGGTAGAAAATCCACAAGCTTATAATTCTACATCACTCTTAACAACTGATAAAGCAAGTGCTACATATGCACTCAGATTGACAGGAGCTGGTTACAGTTCTGCAACATTTACAGCAGATTCGGAAATTAGACAAACAGTTGGTCTTGGTTCTACATCTGTTGGAAGAGTCGTTTCATATGATCCTGTTACAGGAGTATTAAAGTATTGGCAGGATAGAACAAATGTTGGATTCAATTCTGATGGGACAAAAAATTCGAGTCCTACGTATGGATTTGAAGCTCTTAGATTTACACCATCACCAAGTTCTGGTGGAAGTGTAGTGATTGTTGGTGGAAGTACAAATCTTTCAATTAGTACTTCTTTTACAGGTATATCTACGGTAATAAATAATAGAACCTACTACTTGGGTCAAAACTTCGTAAGGGGTGTTGCACAACCAGAGTCCAAAAAGTATTCTGGAAATATCATTTATGTTGACAACAGACCTTCTGTAACAAGATCATCTTCTCAAAAAGAAGACGTAAAAATAATTTTACAATTCTAAAGAATTATGCCACAGGAAACTAATCTCAACGTCGCCCCTTATTTTGACGATTTTGACTCACAAAAAGACTATTATAAGGTTCTGTTTAAACCAGGTTTTCCGGTTCAAGCTAGAGAATTAACGACACTTCAATCGATTCTTCAAAATCAAGTAGAAAGTGTTGGAGATCACCTTTTCAAAGAAGGTGCTATGGTAATTCCTGGTGGACTTTCTTACCAGAAAAATTTTTATGCCATTCAAATTGATTCAGACTATCTTGGAATTCCGGTTACATTATATCTAGATCAATTGATTGGTAAAACGATTACTGGTGCAACTTCAGGTATAACAGCAAGAGTAGTAAAATATATCACCAGTTCTCAATCCGAGAGAGGAAACTGTACATTATACATTGATTATATCGATAGTAGCTCTACAGATTTATCTTCCTCAACATTTTTAGATAATGAAGTTCTTTTAACTAACGAAAGTATTAATTACGCTACGACTTTCATTTCTGCTGGTGAAGGTTTTGCTAAAGCTATTTCACAAGATGCTTCAGCTATTGGATCATCAATGAGTATTAGTGATGGTGTCTACTTCCTGAGAGGATATTTTGTAAATGTTTCTAGTCAAACTTTAATTTTAGATCAGTATAGTAATAATTCAAGTTATAGAATTGGTTTCAATGTAGTCGAACAAATTATTTCTTCCGATGTTGATGAATCTTTAAATGATAATGCAAAAGGATTTAATAATTATACGGCTCCAGGTGCAGATAGATTAAAGATTACTGCAACACTTTCAAAAAAATCATCTGATGATTATAATGATCAAAATTTTATCCAATTAGCAGAAGTAAAAAATGGAGTTCTAAGAGATATAGTAACTAATACAGAGTATAATATTATTTCTGAAGAATTTGCTAGAAGAACTTTTGAGGAATCTGGAAATTATTATGTAAAGGAGTTTGTAACTAAAGTTGTTAATAGTTTAAATAATGGTTTTGGTAATAGAGGTTTATTTAATGAAAATCAATTAACTCCTTCAGGAAATGTTCCCTCAGATGATATTGGTATCTATAAAATTTCACCTGGAAAAGCTTATGTGAGAGGGTTTGAAGTTGAGACGATATCTCCCACTTTAATTGATTTTGAAAAACCAAGAACAACTAAAACTTTAGAAGATCAAGGAATAAATTTTGGTTTTGGGCCATCTTTTGTCGTTAATAGTGTGAATGGTTGTCCATCAGTAGGAATCAATACATCTTATACTATCAGTATGAGAGATGAGAGAGTCGGAACTGATTATACAGTCACTGCTGGTAAAGAAATTGGTATCGCTAGACTTTATGATTTTAATTTAAAATCTGGTTCATATGATTCCACTTATCCAGAATTAAATAAGTGGAATATTTCTTTGTGGGATATTAGTAAGTATTCGGATATTACTGTAAACGAATCAGTTTCACTTACAATACCAACATATATTGAGGGTAGAACTAGTGGAGCTACTGGATATTTAAGACATGCTATTGTTGGAACAGCAATCACAGCATATGATGTTGAGGGAGAATTTATTGAAGGGGAAAGACTCTTATTTAACGGTGTAGAAGATAATTCTAGATCAACTAGAGAAGTTACTAATTATAAAATATCCGATTTCCAATCAATGCATGGCATTGTTGGATCAGGTCAAACGTTTAGTGCTAATTTCATTCCTTCCACAAGATTGGTATTTGGAAATGCATCAATTACAGCCGCTAGTAATGGAATTTCTACAGTAACAGCACCAAATGCAGATTTTCTTGGAATCGTAAAAACTGGTAATCTTTTAGGATATCAAAGAGCTTCTTTAGATTATCAATCTTTTGCTAAAGTAGAAAGTGTATCACAAACACAAATCACAATTTCTGGAATAACTACGGTCTCTGGTTTTGTAGATGGTGCACTACCATCCACTACAATTGAAGTTAATGATCTTTCATTGTTAGGAACCACTTTCCAACAAAAATCTCCAAGTGGAAATACCTCCCCCAATAACTCCATTTATAGTTCATTCTCTAAAGAAAATATTTCTAATGTATCTCTGAATGATGCTACGTTAATCATAAGAAGACCTTATGATGTAACTATAACGGATGGTTCTACGGCAACTATAACTGCAGGTGAAAATGAAGTTTTCCTTCCATATACTCAGAAAAGATATACATTAATTCTTGATGATGGTACTACAGAAATATTATCAGCATCTAAATTAACATTTGGTTCCGGAAGTACAAATCTCACCGTTAATGGATTATCAGGAAGTGGTTCTGCCCAATTAGTCACTACTATCAGAAAAGATAAAATATTTGAAAAGGTAAAAGTAAATAACACATCATTATCCACTATTATAAACAAGTCTTCTCAATCAAATTCTGGTGTTGGTGCAACAACACTAAATGATGGTCTTACTTATGGTAACTATCCTTTTGGTACTAGGGTTCAGGACTCAAAAATTTCTTTAAATGTTCCCGATGTTGTTAGAGTTTTTGGAGTATTTGAATCAAAAACAACTAGTGATCCAGAATCACCAAACATGACAACTTCTTTGATGAGTGGTTCTACATCTACAACCAATGATCTTATAATCTCTGAACAAATTGTTGGAAGTACTAGTGGAGCTTTGGCCAAGTATATTTTTAGAAAAAGTGATACTTCTATTAATTTCATATATGAAAATCAAAATACTTTCCAAAATGGTGAAGTTGTAACATTTACTTCTTCAGGAGTGACTGCAGTAGTATCTGATTTGAGTATCGGAAGTAAAAATATAACTTCTAGATTCTCTCTGGATCAGGCTCAAGAAGAAACATTTTATGATTATTCTAGAATTGTTAGGAATGAAGATGTAATATCACCGTCTAAAAAAATTATTGTATACTATCAATCAGCTTCATATGATTCTTCAGATACTGGTGATATTACAACTGTAAATTCATACGATAATTTTGATTACTCAACAGAAATTGGATCAACTAAATCTGGAATTAGATGTTCGGATATTATTGATGCTAGACTTCGTACATCCGGATTTACTGTATCTGAAAATACTAGATCTCCATTTGAATTTTTTGGAAGATCATTTACTAGTGGTCAACACAGTTCTAAAGATATTTTAGCTTCAGATGAATCAATCACAGTAGATTATTCTTATTATCTTCCAAGATATGATAGTATTTTAATCACTAAAAAGGGTGAGTTTGTAGTCAAACAAGGAATTCCATCAGATATTCCTACTCTTCCTACAATTAGTAGTGGGACAATGGAAATCGCTAATGTATTTCTTCCAGCATATCTTTACAGTGTTTCAGATGCTCAAGTCTCATTTATCAACCATAAGAGATATCAAATGCAGGATATCTCAAGACTGGAAAGTAGAATTAACAATCTCGAATATTATACTTCTCTCAATATTCTAGAACAAAAAACAATCAATCAATTTACTCCTGATGAAAATGGATTAAATCGTTTTAAATCAGGTATAGCTGTTGATAATTTCAATACTAGAGATATTCAGGATAATGCAGTTGGTGTTAAAAACGCTATTGATAAATCTAAACATGTATTGAGACCTTCACACTATACTACTGCAATTAACTTGAATCTTGCTACGGAAGGAAGTTCGAATGACGATACTAGATTTTCTACAATTATAGGTGATGGCATTAGAAGAACTAATCAGGCAATTTCTCTTGATTATTCAGAAGTTTCTTGGTTAAATCAACCATTTGCAACAAGAACTGAATCTGTCACTCCATTTTTAGTTACTTTTTATCAAGGACAATTATCTTTTGAACCTACAGTTGACGTTTGGATTGATACTATAACTATTGAGCCAAGAAATATTCAAGGGGGAGTTACTACTACAGACTTATTACCAGTTAATGTCGAAATAAACCGCCGGGGTAATAATGAAGATGCTCCAAGAGTTGGTCCACTTCCAGCAGTAATAAATGATGACAGAGAAGCTGCGTGGGGTCGGGGTCGTGAACGTAAACCTGAAGAAGGCCGTGGTGGTGGGCCACAACGAGTTGGGAGAAGTACAAGAGAAAGAAGTGAGGCGAATGGAGGTACTTGGAGACAAGGAACTGCAGAAGAATTTCGGATGTTTGCTGGTGATGCGTCCGCCGATCGCTGGGCCACGATGAATGCTCGGGGTGTTCCAGGATCTTTTATGGTAGAAGTTGGTGGCAATAATCAAGTCATAGTAGAACCAGCAACACCCGATCGTACAGTTCAAGTTGGTTTCGAAGAAACAATTACCGAAGGTGAAGTAACAACAGAATCTCTTGGAAATAGAATTGTTAGACGTGAAATTATTGCAAACATGAGAACTCGTAATATCGAGTTCACTGCGAAAAGGATGAAACCTTATACAAGAGTCTATTCTTTTTGGGATGAGGTTGATGTAACAAGATTCTGTGTAAACAAATTAATTGAAATCCAAATGGTTTCCGGCACATTCCAAGTTGGAGAGACCGTTCGTAGTAATACATCTACATCGATACAAGTGGTTCCTGGAGCTGGATTTGGTCTTCCACAGATGACGTTCAGAGTAGCTTCAACAAATCATAAATCAGGGCCTTATAATAATCCAACTGACACATATGTAAATAATCCATATGATAGAAATAATAGTATTCCGGCAAGTTATTCGGAAACATCTTCAATTCTCAATATAGACACATTCAGTTTGGCTGATGAAGGATTCCCAGAATTCTCAGGTTATCTCGCAAATGGAATGACACTACAGGGTGAGACGAGTGGTGCTATTGCAACGGTATCTAATCTCAGACTTGTAACTGATGAAGTTGGTTCCTTAATCGGTTGCTATAGAGTACCTGATTCTAGAAATACATCATTCCCGACTTTCTCTACAGGTAGAAATAAAATGAGGCTCACTAGTAGCCCAACTAATAGTAAAGTTGAGGGAACATATACAACAGCTGCTGATGAAATTTTCTACTCTCAAGGAGATCTTGACACAACTCAGGAAGTAACACTTTCCACCAGAAATATTATTAGAGAACAAACTCCGATTTTTGAAACTATTCCTGGTACTCCTGAAGTGGTCGAAGTAGGAGATCCTGGACTTACAGGAAGATTCACTGACCCTCTGGCACAATCATTTACTGTCGATGATGAAACTGGAATTTTTGTTTCCTCTTGTGATGTATTCTTTGAGTCAGTTCCAACAGATAATATTCCAGTAGCTTTTGATATCAGAGAGATGCAATTGGGAATTCCATCTCAAAAAATTCTAGCATATTCAAGAGTAGTAAAAAATTCTCAAGAAATTACAACATCATCAGATGGTAGTGTTGCTACAAAGTTCACATTTGAATCCCCAGTTTATTTGGAACCCGGAAGAGAATATGCAATCGTATTGTTAGCAAATTCTCCCGGATATAACGTTTGGATTTCTAGACTTGGTGAAATTGAAGTTTCTACTATCAATCAACCAGAATCCTCTCAAACTCTGGTATCTACTCAACCACTTCTTGGATCATTGTTCAAGTCACAAAATGCTTCTACATGGACACCAAGTCAGTACGAAGATCTGAAGTTTGAACTTTTTAGATGTGAATTCGTTTCTAGTGGAAATGTACAGCTATTCAATCCAGATTTGAATAAAGATATTGAATTTATTGGGAGAGATTCAGTAACTACTGACCCATATACAATCAGAGTTGGTCTTGGAACAACAGTTGTAAATTCCGATTTGAGTAACTTAGTACCAGGAAATACCGTTACACAAAATCTTACACAGGCTACTGGAGACTTTGTTGGATTTGCTGGTTCTGCGACATCATCACTGACAGTTACAAATGCTGGTGTTGGTTATACACCTTCTTCTGGAAGTTTTGTATTTAATGATGTTGCACTTACAACGGTTACGGGTAATGGTATTAATGCTACTGCCAATGTAACTGTTAATAATGGAAGTGTTTCTTCTGCAACTATCGTAAATGGTGGTGTTGGTTATAGAGTTGGTGATGTTGTAACTCCAACTTCTCTTGGAACATTGACTCTTGGAACTGGTATTAGATTATCAATTTCTGAAATTTATGGAGAAAATGAATTAATCATTACCAATGTTCAGGGTGAATTTGGAACACTTGCTAGTAATACATTAACTTATGTGAATAGTAGTGGTATTACAACAACATTAAACTATGAAGCAAGTTTTGGAAATGGTATTGTACCTGTTTCACCAATCAGAGTTGATACTGATGGAGTACATCTCAAAATTTTCTGTAGAAATCATGGAATGCATTCCGAAACAAATCTTGTAACATTAAGTGATATTACTGGAGATACTGATCCAACACCACTAACGGCACCATATGGAATAACAAACACTTCTTCAATTTCGGTTACTGATTCTTCAGATTTCACCGAATTTGAAAATGTGAGTGTTGCTTCAACAAATCCAGGTTATGTAAAAATTGGTGGTGAAATTATTTCTTATACCGGAACAGATGGAAATACTTTGACTGGAATTACTAGAGGAATTGATAGTACTTTAGTTGGTTCTTACAGTTCTAGTGATTTAGTTTATAAGTATGAATTAAATGGAGTATCTTTGAGAAGAATTAATAAAACTCATGAGTTAAATGAAGTTACTATTAGTAATCCAATAACTCTTGATTCTTATCATGTAAAAATTGATATGTCTGAGAATGGAACTGATAGAACAAGCTCTTCAAGTTTCCCAGAACTCCATTTCAATGAAAAATTTGAAGGTGGTGGGGTAAATGGAAAATCTACATATAATATTCAATTTGAAAAGATTAGTCCAAATATCAACACAATCACACCAACTGGAACATCAATTGATGCTACTTGTAGAACAGTTAGTGGCACTAGTATTTCGGGTAGTGAAATTTCATTTGTTGATAAAGGAACAGAACCCATGAGTCTTAGTGATGTTACTAGGTTCGATTCTCCAAGAATTATCGCATCTAAAATTAATGAGACTACCTTCTTGACAGAGTTTCCACAAAATAGATCATTTACAGCAAACTTCAATTTATCAACTGAGGATTCGAGAATTGCACCAATACTTGATTTGAATAATTCTTCTATAGTATTTACGACTAATAGGGTCAATCAAGCAACTACTGATTATATTAATGACTTTGATGTGAAAGGTATAAGAAATGACAAGAATAATTTCTATTATGTAACTAAGAACATTACTCTCGGAAATCCAGGAACATCTATAGAACTTTACATAGATGCTTACATACACAATCAAGCTGATGTTAGAGCTTTCTACGCTTTAGATCCAAAGAATGATATTCTTGATACTATTTTCACTCCATTCCCTGGTTATAATAATATAGAACCTAACGGAGCTGTAACCAATACTAATTTGAATGATGGAACTACTAATGCTCAAGTCTCGAAAGTGGATAGTTTAATTCCAATTCCAATGAGATCTCATTATAAAGAATATAAGTTTAGTGTAGATCGTCTATCATCATTCAATTCTTTAAGAATTAAACTGATTGGTACTTCTACTAATCAAGCTTTCCCTCCAATGATCAAAAACTTGAGAGTTATATCTTATGCATAATAAAAGACTTATACCGGTAAAGGATAGTAAAGGTCTCTTCAGAGATGAAGAGACTGGAGCTATTCTTAATAAAAATGATATTGAATACTCAACTTATATTGAAAATAGAAAGAAACTTCTTTCTGACAAAGAAAGAATTAATAATTTAGAAAATCAATTAACTGATGTTAAGAGTGATATCAAAGACATTAAAGACTTGCTTCTTAAAGCCCTTAAAGATATCTAAAGCTTTCTCTTTAACCCCAACAAAGGTATTCTACTGGTGATACTACTTCTTGTCAAGTATTCATAAATAGATAAAAAAGTAATTATTATAAATGGCACAGCCTTCTACACGACAAGAATTAATTGATTATTGTTTAAGGCAGTTAGGAGCTCCTGTTCTTGAAATTAATGTTGCTGATGAACAGATTCAGGATTTAGTTGATGATGCTGTCCAATACTTTCAAGAAAGGCACTTTGATGGTGTCATTCAGACATATTTGAAATATAAAGTTACACAGGCTGATATTGATAGAGGAAAAGCTCGTCCTACTACTGGAACTGGGATAACAACTGAAACATCTACTACAACAATAGTTGGTACTGCTACTACTTTTTCATACTATGAAAATAGTAATTATCTTCAAGTTCCTTCAGATATTATAGGAATCAATAAAGTATTTCAGTATGATGATGCTCAATCTGTAAGCTCATCAAATATGTTTAGTTTTAAATATCAGTTATTTTTGAATGATATTTATTACTGGGGAACTACTGATTTGTTGAGTTATTCTATGGCTATGTCATATCTTGAGACCATGAATTTTCTTCTCAATACACATAAACAGATTAGATTTAATCAAAGACAAGACAGAATGTATTTGGATGTTGACTGGAGTAACTTAAGAGCTGGTCAATATTTGATTATTGATTGTTGGAGATCAATGGATCCAAGTGATTATTCAAGAGTTTGGAATGATTCTTTCTTGAAACCTTATTTGACCGCATTGATTAAAAGACAATGGGGTCAAAATTTGATCAAGTTTCAAGGTGTAAAACTTCCAGGTGGTATTGAGTTTAATGGAAGACAACTTTATGATGATGCTCAGTTGGAACTTGATAGAATTAAAGAAAAAATGAGTAGTACTTATGAAATTCCTCCACTAGACATGATCGGATAATATGTTAAATCCATTTTTTCTCAACGGAAGTAAAACAGAACAAAGCCTCATACAGGATTTAGTCAACGAACAGTTGAAAATGTATGGTGTTGAGATTTTTTATCTTCCTCGTACTTATGTGACTAAAAATACTGTAATAAAAGAAGTTATTCAGTCAGAGTTTAATGACGCATATCCAATTGAGGCTTATGTTGATAGTTATGAAGGATATGGTGGCCAGGGAACTATTTTATCAAAATTTGGTATTCAGAATTTAGATGATCTGACATTAATTATTTCAAGAGAAAGATATGAAAACTATATTGCTCCATTAATTAGAGATCAACCTAATATTGAATTAACTGCAAGACCAAAAGAAGGTGATTTGATATATTTTCCTCTTGGTGATAGGATATTTGAAATTAAGTATGTAGAACATGAACAACCTTTCTATCAATTAAATAAAAATTATGTCTATCAATTGAGATGTGAACTCTTCAGATATGAAGATGAAGTTCTTGATACTGGTATTGATGAAATTGATGACGATATTTCACAGATTGGTTATATTCAAACTTTAACACTGATAGGATCTGGAGTTACAGCTTCTGCTACAGCTTCCTATTGTGCTTCTGGTTCAGTTAGAAAAATTTATATTACAAATATGGGAGGTTCTTATACTTCTCAACCAACAATCGGTATTTCTTCAGCACCATCTGGAGGAATTACAGCTGTTGGAATAGCTTCTATTACGACCAACTATGTAAATTGTAATGGTCAAAACGGTGGTAAAATACAAGCTATTAACCTAATTAATGCTGGTTGTGGATATACTGTTGCTCCTTGGGTCACTATTCAAGGTGGTGGAGGAGTTGGTGCTGCTGCTACCGCTGGAATAACAACGGGATCTGTTGGAGTTGTAACAGTAACAAGTGGTGGTTCTGGATATACTTCTGCTCCAACTGTCACATTCAGTTCACCAGGTGGATCTGGAACTGCTGCTCAAGGTATATCAACAATTAGTTCTGCTGGTATTGTTACGGCAATTTATATTACTGATAGTGGAGTTGGTTATTCTACTGCTCCAACCATTACAATTTCTGGTCCAGTTGGATCTTCAAGTACAATTGGAATTGGTACATTTGCTTTTAATGAAATTGTTACGGGACAAACTTCTGGTGTCACGGCTAGAGTGAAAAAATGGACTACATCAACTAAAAAATTAGAAATTTCTATAGTTGATGGTCAGTTTGTCAGTGGCGAACTGATTGTTGGTCAAGATTCTAGTGCTACATATCTAATCGGAACCGTAGATACTGATGATTTAGTAACACCTTTTGCTGATAATGATACTATAGAAACAGAAGCCGATGCGATATTAGATTTCTCTGAAACTAATCCATTTGGAATGCCATAGATTAAAAGTTGTTAAATAGTAATAGACTAATACCGTAAGATAATGTTTGAGTATTTTTATAACGAGATTTTCAGATCCGTAATTATTGGATTTGGTACTTTGTTTAATGGAATTGAAGTCAAACATAAAAACTCTGACGATGATACGGTAAGTGTTATCAAAGTTCCTTTGGCTTATGGACCTACTCAGAAGTTTCTTGCAAGAATGGAACAAGAGGCTAATTTAAATAAGCCAACTCAAATGACTTTACCGAGAATGTCATTTGAATTTGTAAACTTACAGTATGATCCAACTCGTAAGTCTACTCAAACTCAAACAATTATTAATCAAACACCTGACGGGGATAATATTAAGAAGAGTTATGTTCCCGTTCCTTATAATATGTCATTTACTTTGTCTATTATGACAAAATTGAATGATGATATGCTTCAAATTATTGAACAGATTTTGCCATATTTTCAACCGGCATATAATCTTTCAATTAATTTTCTTGGTGATCTAAAGGAAAAAAGAGACATTCCAATTCAATTGGATTCTATTGATATGACTGATGATTATGAGGGTAATTTTGATACTAGAAGATCATTAATTTATACTTTAAACTTTACTGCAAAAACTTATTTGTTCGGTCCTATCAGCGACGTTACGGATCAGATCATCAAAAAAGTTACTGTTGGTTATGTGGCTGGAAGTGGTCCAAGAGATCCAAACGCTACAAGAGATCTTACTTATCAGGTCACACCAAGAGCTACAAAAGATTACAATGGAAGTGTTGTAACACTCTTATCACAAAACTTAAATCTTGTTGATACTGTTTTTGAAGTTGAAGATTCGAGTTCTGTTACATCAAACACTTACATTTACATTGGTGAAGAAGAAATGTATGTGGAGTCAATTACTGGCAATAAACTTGTAGTCAAGAGGGCTCAAGATAATACGACATTACAGAATCATGTTCTTGGATCTAAGATTTATAGTATTACTTCTGAAGATAATAACCTAATTCAATTCGGAGATGATTTTGGATTTAATGGTGATATTTTTTGATAGGAGATGAGTTATGAAAGATAAGTTTGAAAAATTGGATGAAACATTTGATGTTGATGTGACACCCATTGTGCCCGAAAAGAAAAAGATTGAGAGTGAAATAGAAAATATTTCTTCTTCTGTTGAAGATATTCGAAAAGATTATGAATATACTAGGGGTAATCTATATTCTCTGATTGAGAAAGGTCAAGAGGCTATTAATGGAATACTTGAGTTAGCACAAGAAAGTGAAATGCCTCGTGCTTATGAAGTTGCCGGTCAGTTAATCAAGAGTGTTTCAGACGCTACTGACAAACTGATGGATTTACAGAAAAAACTTAAAGATGTTAATAAGGAAGAAGAGACAAAAGGTCCAACCAATGTTACAAATGCACTCTTTGTTGGATCAACTGCAGAACTTCAAAAACTTTTAAAAAAGAATATAGATATAGAAAACTGATAAATACATAGAGTAGGATTGGTGTGTTATGTCGGCAGTACCAACGGTAAATATATCGATTGATAGTGGTACTAACTTTACTGCCACATATACGATTTCGAATTCAGATGGCAGTGTTTTGGATTTGACTGGATATACCGCAACATCGAAGATTAGAAAATATCCAACTTCAACGACTTCTAGTAGTTTTTCTGTAGGTATAGCTTCAACTACAGGAAAGATTACAATTTCTATGGGAAGTACTTCAACAACTGATTTGACTGAAGGTAGAAATTATTATGACATTACAATTACATCTCCTTCTAGCACTATTTCAAAAGTTATTCAGGGGATGGCTATAGTAAATCCAACTGTGTCTGAATAGTAATGTCAGAATATAACGTAAATTACAACGGCGGAGAAACCTATAGAGTTTCTGCTAAGGAAAATACAAATTACGATATTTCTGTTTCATCGGCTGGTGTTCAGGGTATTCAAGGAATCCAAGGAATTCAAGGTATCCAAGGTGACTTTGGACTTCAGGGTACTGATGGTGCCTTTGTTGCTCAAGGTATTCAAGGAACTCAAGGTATCCAGGGTCTTCAGGGTATTCAAGGTATTCAAGGTATCCAGGGAACACAAGGTACTCAAGCTTCTCAAGGAACACAAGGTGTTCAGGGTATTCAAGGAATTCAAGGTATTGGTGTTCAGGGTACTCAAGGAATTCAAGGTACTCAAGGTATCCAGGGTATTCAGGGTATTCAAGGAATTCAAGGTATTGGTGTTCAAGGTATCCAGGGAACACAAGGTATCCAAGGAATTCAAGGTACTCAAGGTATCCAGGGTATTCAGGGTATTCAAGGAATTCAAGGTATTGGTGTTCAAGGTATCCAGGGAACACAAGGTATCCAGGGAACACAAGGTATCCAAGGAATTCAAGGTATTAGTGTTCAAGGAATTCAAGGTATCCAGGGAACACAAGGTATCCAGGGAACACAAGGTATCCAAGGAATTCAAGGTATTAGTGTTCAAGGTGTTCAAGGTATTAGTGTTCAAGGAATTCAAGGTACTCAAGGTATTCAGGGTATTCAGGGCATTCAAGGAATTCAAGGAACACAAGGTACTCAAGGAACACAAGGTATCCAAGGAGTTCAAGGTCCTTTTGGTATCCAAGGTAATAATGGTCTTCAGGGCCTTCAGGGTATCCAAGGAGTTCAAGGTCCTTTTGGTATCCAAGGTAATAATGGTCTTCAGGGCCTTCAGGGTATCCAAGGAGTTCAAGGTGGTATTGGATCAACCGGATCTCAAGGTATCCAAGGAATTCAAGGTATCCAGGGTATCCAAGGAGTTCAAGGTGGTATTGGATCAACCGGATCTCAAGGTATCCAAGGAATTCAAGGTATCCAAGGTATCCAAGGAGTTCAAGGTGGTATTGGATCAATCGGATCTCAAGGTATCCAAGGTATCCAAGGAGTTCAAGGTGGTATTGGATCAACCGGATCTCAAGGTATCCAAGGTATCCAAGGAACTCAAGCTTCTCAAGGGACACAAGGTATTCAGGGAATTCAAGGAATTCAGGGAATTCAAGGAATTCAAGGTATTCAGGGTATTCAAGGAATTAGTGGAAATACTGGTCCTTCCGGTCCACAAGGAACTTATGGAGATACAGGTAACACTGGCCCTACCGGTCCTCAAGGAACTACAGGAACTCAAGGAACCTTTGGATCTATAGGTTCTCAAGGAATTCAAGGTAATGTAGGAATAACTGGTGGCACTGGTCCTACCGGTGCACAAGGAACTTATGGAAACACTGGTTCTCAAGGAACTGTAGGAGATACAGGTCCTACTGGCCTTCAAGGAACCACAGGAGATACTGGCTCTCAAGGAACCACAGGTTCTCAAGGAACCACAGGTTCTCAAGGAACTGTAGGAGATACAGGTGACACTGGTCCCACAGGTTCTCAAGGAACTACAGGAGATACTGGTACTCAAGGTATTCAGGGAATTCAAGGTATCCAGGGAACACAAGGTATTCAGGGTATTCAAGGTATTAGTGTTCAGGGTATTCAAGGTATTCAAGCTTCTCAAGGAACACAAGGTGTTCAAGGTATCCAGGGCATTCAAGGAACACAGGGAACAACTGGTGATTTTGGTGGAGCTACTTTTGAATATAATTTTGATAGTGATACTAATGATAGTGATCCAGGGTCTGGTGATTTAAAACTCAATAATGCAAATCTAACTTTATCCACCGAATTATTCATTGATGATGAAGACAATAATGGAACTGATATAACTAATTTCTTACAGACCATTGATGATTCGACATCAACCATTAAAGGTCATTTCAGAATATCTAAAGAAACTGATTCATCCTCATTTGTCCTGTATTCAATTACTTCAATTACAGACAATACTGGATATTTTGGAGTAAATTGTTCTTATGTTTCCGGAAGTGTAACTTCTTTTACTAATGGTGAGGAATTAAGAATTACATTTGCTAGAACTGGTGATCAGGGTGATACTGGTTCACAAGGAGTTCAAGGAACAAGAGGTCTTCAGGGTCTTCAAGGTATTCAAGGACTTGATGGTACTCAAGGCATTCAAGGAATACAAGGAATACAAGGTATTCAAGGAATACAGGGTATTTTTGGAACTCAAGGAACTGATGGTGCCTTTGTTGCTCAAGGAATTCAAGGTATCCAAGGAATTCAAGGTACTCAAGGTACTCAAGGTATTCAGGGTATTCAGGGTATTCAAGGTATTCAGGGTATTCAAGGTATTCAGGGTATTCAAGGTATTCAGGGTATTCAAGGTATCCAGGGAACACAAGGTATCCAGGGTATCCAGGGAATACAAGGAATTCAAGGTATCCAAGGAATTCAAGGTACTCAGGGTATTCAAGGTATTCAGGGCATTCAAGGTATCCAGGGAACACAAGGTATCCAGGGAACACAAGGTACTCAAGGTATTCAAGGTATTCAGGGTATTCAGGGTATTCAGGGTATTCAAGGTATTCAAGGTATCCAGGGTATTCAGGGTATCCAGGGAACACAAGGTATCCAGGGAACACAAGGTACTCAAGGTATCCAGGGTATTCAGGGTATCCAGGGTATTCAGGGTATTCAAGGTATTCAAGGTATCCAGGGAACACAAGGTATTCAAGGTATCCAGGGAACACAAGGTACTCAAGGAATTCAAGGAATTCAAGGAATTAGTGTTCAAGGTATCCAAGGAACACAAGGTATTTTTGGAACTCAAGGTACTGATGGTGCTTTCGTGTCACAAGGTATTCAGGGTACTCAAGGGATCCAGGGAATTCAAGCTTCTCAAGGAACTACAGGTCCAACAGGTCCAACAGGTTCTCAAGGAACAACAGGTCCAACAGGTCCCACAGGTCCTCAAGGAACAACAGGAACAACAGGGCCCACAGGTTCTCAAGGAACAACAGGTCCCACAGGTCCCACAGGTCCCACAGGTCCCACAGGTCCTCAAGGAACAACAGGAACTACAGGTCCAACAGGACCTCAAGGAACACAAGGTAGGCAAGGAACTACAGGATCAACAGGTGGTACAGGTCCAACAGGACCTCAAGGAACACAAGGTAGGCAAGGAGTACAGGGTCCTGGTGGTTTAACAACAACTGACGCAACTACTCTTGGTGGAATTAGCCCTGGAAGTTTCTTAAGGTCTGATGCTGCTGATACATCCTCACAGAAAATAGCATTTCAAGCAAATGCAACAAACAACTGGGACACTATTGCAACAGCAACAGGATCTCTGGGTTGTCTTGAGGTTTATAACTCGGGAGCTGGCAATGATGCCTTTATGACCTTCCACGTTGGTGGTGACTTTGCATGTTATTTTGGTCTAGACGGAGGTATTAACGACATTGCAGTTGGTGGTTGGTCTATGGGTGCCAACTCATATAGAGTCTGGCACGCAGGTAATGATGGTTCTGGGTCTGGGCTGGATGCTGACCTCTGGGATGGAAATCAATTTAGTTCTTATTTAAACCAAGCAGTATTGACAACTTCTAGTCCAACTTTTACTAATGTATATGTCAATGATTGGTTCAGGAATAATGCTTCTGGAGAAGGTCTTTACAATCAAGCAACTGCTCAGCATTGGTACTCTGATGATGATGACTATTGGAATATTGCTGGTGGTACAGCAGCAAACGGAATTCGTTTCCGAGATGAATATGCCGGAACAATTCGTGGATACGTTTATGCAAACA
>JGI10211J14876_10000147_pt1 | contig 27154 bp, 38 predicted proteins | sample Etolagsediment_FD_14876 | JGI IMG/M metagenome (IMG submission 14876)
CATAGGTCACGTGAATAAAGACTAAGCATAAGGAGGAATATCATCTAAGATACCCTCTTTTGTAATACACAAATCGTAATAATCAGTTTCCGAAAGTAATGACTGATACCTTATGCCAACCTTGCCTGCCCCAGCAGTAACAGTTGCTTTGTACACCATCGACGGCAGACCCCCAGGAACACAGGCGTACATTTCCAAAGTGGTACCGTTTCTTTTTAGAAAATAATCTTTTGTCGGGATACTTTTCCAGGCCACACTATTGTTATAGTTTATATATCCACTCTGGTATGTATCAAACCTGTTAGAACCAGAGCTACGGAAGAAATAGTACATTGTGTGATTTGTGGTTGCCTGTAGGTATGAGTTAATCCCATACCAAGAAGCAGTCGATGCGTCAGTACCATCTATCTTCATGGCCACAGCATCCTCTACAAACTCACGTGTAGCACCTAATTCTTCGCTTATTTTAGACAATTCCTCCTCTGTTTTATCCATAAGATCAAGTAAGACCTTCTTCGGATCATCGTCTACTTGTAGGATTCTCTGTATGCGTTTTATTTTGTCCTCTCTTGACATATTTGGAGAATTATGGTGTAATCTCTATATAATTACTAACCGTTTGTATATGAACAACTTTCTAAGTTTTCTTTGGTGCACATTAATCGTTTTGTTTGGAATCGCAATCAACCTACTTCTTTGGGGTTGGATTTTACTATTCTGAAACCGTTTCAGCCGTTGCACCTTCTAAAAACTTCTGGAACATAATTTTTTTCGTAGGTGATAGATTGTTAAAGTAATTTCCAAGTTTAGCTAGATTTGTCAAAAACGGTGTTGAGGTCAAAAACTTCTTGGCAGCAATGGCAGCACCACCTGTACTAACTCCTTCTGCTGCTGTAGCACCAACTCCGACAAGTAAGTCGGTTAAACCAATATTACCAACAAAAGGAATGGCACCCCTTCCTTCTCCCAAAGAAGCCTGGCGATCCAGTGCTTTTTTGATTTGTAAATAGACTGCTTGCTTTTTGTTTAGGTCTTTTACCTCTGGAATAATCTTTTCAATCTCAGTCTTAAGTGCTCTGGCAACTTGCTTTTGTGCTTCTGCCTTAACAGGATTCTCTAGAACCCCTTTACCATAAGATTTTTGTATTAGTTGATATATATCTCTTTTGAGAACATTAGCCTGTGCAGGAGTCAATTCCTTACCTATAGCAAGTACATCCTGTCCAATTTCATCAATTGTGTTTAGTGCTCTGCTTTCACCTGGGATCTTTGCGTATGCATCTTTTAGACTATTAAGGTGGTCCACCAATGCTGAAGTCTTAATTTTTCCAGACTTCGCCCTTAACAAGTCATCCATTTGTACCTCTATCTGCTGAATAACCTTTCCAGCCTTCTGTGCTAATTGCTCTTTGGAAACTGCAGTTAAACCTGTTTGTGCTGCCTTGGCAGGTAAATCAGGATCTTTTTTAACTACCGACGAGGTTCTCTTTAGAAGGCCCGCCCATGAGTTTTCTGGAATCTTGCTTAGTGGCTTAAGTACTTGCCCCGCAATAGGAAAAGCACCTGCAAATGCACCTGCTATTGCAGAATCTTGTCCAAGTTCTCCTGTTTGTAGTGCGGTCTGCCCACCAACAGTAATGACCTCAGTACCAATTCTTCCACCCAGCTTAGCTGCCTTACCAGCACGTGTGATCGCTGGAATTTTTGCAACTTTAGTTGAAGCTCCACCTGGAATCAAAAACTCCCCAATTTGCTCAAGAGTAAAGCCAATCTTTTCAGCAGTACCTTGCGGAGTAGTAAGTTGTCCTGGTGCCAGATCAAGTGCTCTTTCCACATCACCAGTTAGCTCTTGTGCAGCCGTAAGTTCTTCTTTTTCTACAAGACCTAATGCACGAGCAGGAGCAGACACAACCTTTTCGCCAAGTGTCGCTGCGCCCTTAACAGTGCTAAGAATACCCTTTCCTATACCAGAAAAGAATCCAGCAACACCTTTCCCCGCCTTCTCGATAAAACCATTATCTTCTTCCGTTCGAGATAGTCCACGACTTTTTGCCTCTTGCAATTTTTCCTCAAAAGATTTACTAGGGGCTACGGTTTTTTTGACAGACCGCCCAGCAAGAGAAGATCGGACAACGTTACGAGCAATTATTTCTTCTTGTGGTGTTAATGCCATATATTTACGCTATAGTGTTAATTCTTGTATCACCAAGCAGTGTTGCAACCTCTCTTGGAGAGAAGTAACTTCCGTCTGGCTTCTTAATAGTAATATCTAGGTGTGTACCTCTACCAGCAGCAATCTGACTTGGAGTAAGGCCCTCGCCTGCTGATCCAAGCACTGTTCCAGTATTTCCCTGTTTTCCAAGCAATTGCCCTGGTCTTATGGTGTCACCAGGCTGAACAGCTATTTCATCTAGATGACTGATCCACATTTCACTCCCATCTTGCAATTGCACCTTAACTTGGTTTCCAAAACCTCCATTTTGTCCTGCAAAAGTCACTTGTCCAAGAGTTGGAGATGGTACATCTACTCCCTTACCTCCCTCTAGAACAAAGTCTAACCCGTGTGGCCATGCACTTGACCCATCGATTCCAGTAACGGTCCCTGTGCCAAGCATGCTTAAGCTTGTTCTTCCATTGTCTAGTTTGTCTACCACGGACGAAATCTTCACTGGCTGAGAAAAAGACTCTTGCTCTAGGATTCTGAGTAATTCAAACTCTTCTGCCTCTGGAAGATTTTCCTGTAATTGTAAAACCACATCTTCGTATTCTGGTCGATTATCAATCAAATCACTAAGAGATCGATACGATTGATTTAGAGGTGAGAGCTTGACCTGCACTTCTGTAGATGCAACGTCAGCCCCTGGAGTTAGGTAAGTTCTGATAACTCGATCAGCTGGAACACCAAAAGAAACTGCTTCATTTTCATAAAATGTAACTGCTTGAAGATAGTTTTGAAGCTTTGGCTCATAAATGTTTCGAGACTGTTTTACAAAATCCTCTCTTTGGGATTGCGTCAATCGCTCTCCAGAAGCAACTCTATTATACTGTGCTCTAATTCTTTCTGGGATGCTACCCGCGTTTTGTGCATTTGCGAACTCACCCTCACGAACAACAGAGCCTGGATCAAGCATTTTCATGAAGCTAAAGATCAAAGACAGGTCACCTGCAGCTGAAGGTTCTGCTGCTGCAGCCTCGATTTTATCGTATGCATCACGAATATCAATGTATCCCTTAATATCTGGATCTGCAGCTGCTTCCTTTCTGAGTTTAAACAGTAGATCAGTCTGCTCCTCGTTTAAAGAACCAACTGTTCCCTCGGCGATACGTAACCCGTAAGCCTCACCCTTGGTTGTTCCAAATGGAACTCCTAGCGCCTTAGCATCGCTAATGCTGAGCAATTTATCCATTTCAGACTTCTTTGGTTTGTCAAAAATAATATTCCCATCTTGGTCAATAATAGTCTGCCCCTCTGAAACAGAGAGAGTTTTTCTTTCTCCAGGCATTGAAGCTACAAAGTCACCAACGACTCCAGTTGCTTCTTCTAGGTTTTGTGCCCTAAACACCTGATTTGTAATTTCAGATCCTGCACCAGCTTGAGCCATTTGCAGTGCAATATCTGCTATTTGCTGTTCCCGATTTTCAGCACGCTCTATAGCACGTTTACGTTCTGCAAGCTGAAACTGCAACTCCTCCGCCTTCTTTTTATCAGCCCTGCTTAAATCTTCTTTATTAAACTCTAGTCCTAGCTGTAGCATCTGTATTTGTTGCTTGAGAGGCTCATATTTGACGTCTAAGGCCTGTTGTACCCTCTGTTGGGCTAAAGATAGGTTTCCTTGTAAAACAGACGCCTGAGCGGCTAATTGCAGACTTTGTACTGCTTTATCTCTTTGAGCACGTGTGAGCTGTCCTTGTACTATTGTTTTAGGTACTCCAGCCTCTTGTCCTGCAATTTCAATTTCTTTAGCTTGAGACTCAAGACCTAGAGCTTGGATCTGTCCTGCAATACCAGTTAGTTGCTCTGTAAGGTCTCTAACACCTTCTTGCTGTTCAAGTTGCTGTTTTGTAGCTCCCTGCTGACCTAAATCACGTACAGCCTCAAGTAGGTCACCTCTAAGAGAACCCCTTTCAGCCTCAAGCTGCTCTTGCTGTTGTGAAGGTGCGAAAAGCTCTGAAGTCCTCTGTTTAATCTCTTCTGCCAATGCTTGTCCAGTTGGTACAGGTGTTGTTGGTTGCACTTCTGGCAACTTAACCTCTGGCTGTGGCTGAAGATCATCTGGTGTTAATTCAGATGGTGTTTGTTGATTAGCTAAACGAGCAGACACTTTCATGAAGTCACCTACGTCTGCCACGGTAGGCATACGTCCAAATTCTTCAAAGAAAGCCTGCTCCGTTGGTGTTTTAGTTGTGGTTTCTCCGTTAGCCATATTTTATGCATTATGTGTTTCGTATTCTACATCTATTCGTCGAATAGCTGCTGCAGTATCTGAAAGGTTTGTATGTGTAAAAAGCAGCCCCAAATAGAAACTATCTACATTATTAATTGTTTTAGTAAAAGTTATCCTCTCAACATCACCGTAATCTGAATAAGTAAACTCAGTGTTTATTAAATCATTGTTGTTACTAGTAGCAGCCTGTGAATTGTTAAACCCCTTAACAAAATGCAAATAAAACTTTGCTCCAGTACCCCACTGAGAAAGATAAATATGGAACTTAGTGATCGTACTGTTTGGTTCAACAGTGAAAAGTCTAGACCTCCAATAGGGATCTACACCACCAATACCATTCCAATATTTATTGATGTCTAGTTTTAGAATTTTATCTGAACCACTAATAGTAGAACCACAATAAAGAAATCGAGATGCTAGGTTTTTTACCATTCCAACATCTGAAGCTTTTGTAGCATCAGTGGGACGCGCTCGATCATGGACAGCAACACCATCTAAACATGCAAGCTTACCTACACCGTTGGTACCTTGAGGAGCAAAATGAATCTTATCCTCAAACATTCCGACACTCCCGTATCTTGGTGGTTCTCCTAGGTGTGTTGTTTCTACTACGTTTTCAAAAACAGAACCATTAAAGATCTTTACCTTTTGCGTGGCGTCTCGTCCAATAGTCCAAGCATACAATATCCCGTTGTGCACAATAGAGGCATTTACACTACTATCTTCCAGGTCATAAACGAAATCAGGTTGAGTAGAGCTAAAATCCCACAAAATAAGTTTAGATTCACCCAAAGAAAAGTCAGAGAAAACACTGTCCTTATCGCACAAGATCGCCATTCTGTCTCCGTAATTTTCCATGGTTCTCACAGTAAACCCAGGGGTTACCTGAAATGCCTGGTAGTCTACCTCATCACTTGAATCATCCCACCGAGCTATATAATTTCCATTTGCAATATATACAAGCCCATCCTTACCTAGTAAAAGCTTGTGTGGGACACCGTTTGTAAGTGCTGAGCCATTAGTTTGAGTAGTTACAACCGTAGAAAGCCAATCATCATCATAGGTACCAGTGGCCTTATCCATTCTACCAACATCCCCATCAGTATCATCGTTCCAAGAATAGAGAACATATTCGTCTGTAGAGTTTTTGTACACAAGAATATCTTCGCCTGTTAAAGATCCATGACCACCATGAGCAGCAGTAGCATTGTGTGCGTCAATCGCATCGTCCACCCCAAATTGAACAACCCTAGCATTGTCAAGAATGGCAAACATCTCTGAATCAGATCTAATAACTCCATTTAGAGGTAACCCTGTTACCCTAGCTCCTGCGTCAGTTAGAGCAGTAAAAGCTTCACCTGGTGAAATGTGTCCACGTCTGTTTGCACGAAAAAGTGAAATAGCGTTAGAGTTTTCTGCATACTGTCCGTTCGGCATCTCATAAGAGCTAGTCAATGTCGTATAAAAATATCGGTTTGATTTACCCCAACCCTGCAGCACACTGTCAGCGTCGATTGTAATTCGCTTTCGTGCCATATTATCCGTTTGTAATTATTCCGTTTTTAACGGTTATTTCGTTAGTTACAGCGCCGCCTGAACTGGTGGCAACATAAAAGGTATTTGTACCCTTTAGGCCACCAGTCAGGTACCTTAGCTGTTCAGTCTCTCTCACAGAAGAGGTGTACTGCTTAAGTTGATCCATTTCTTTTCGGAGCCTTTCCACTTCCTGCTTCATTGCATCAAATTGTGACTGCTCGAACGCCATATTATATAAATATTGATTTTGGTGTAAATGTTGGGCCGCCTGCTGCATGCTCCACAACAAGTTTAGGGTCTGTGGCTGTCCCAGCCTCATCCGCTGAAACAACGTTTGCACGGTTACGGTTATCGTTTGAACCACTAAATGGCGAGTCAATTATGTCATGTCCCTCTCGAACACCAAGTTTGGTAATCCCAGCCTTTGTAATGTTGCTAATCCCTGTTGCATTAAAAGAAAAATCATTGTACGCCACAGTACTGATAGAACCAAGGTCTATCCTGGCACCTGCATCATGCATTTCTGTTGGGTTGTCTACCGTATCACCTACCGCATCATAGTCACCAGTTGCTAGATCTGTGTTTGATGCTGGATTTGAAGTAACAATAGCCAGAAAATCGTCTCCATCGTTGTCGTCGTTTTGTACACTATCCCCATACAAACTCATTGTAGCGGAACTTACCGTATCTCCAGCGTCAATAGCAGAAGTATCGAAAAGACAGATGCCTCGTCGAATTCGGAAGGCCCCTCCAGTATCTTTACCAGTTTCAATACGAATTAAAGCCAGTGTACTATTTGCGTCGTTACCAGAGGCATCATGTGTTGTGTCCCAACTGGAAGAGGTGTTATCACCGACATGACCATCAACTGTAGTGGTTTCAGGGTCAGGGTCAGGATAAACGGTCGTAGTTGTTCCGTAGACACCTGCTTTAGCCACGGGCACACCCTGTAGGTGTAATGTGTACTCAAGACCAGGAGCGTAACGCATCAACTCAACAAACTCAGTCCACCTATACCGAATTACATTTGCCCATTTGGCACCTACACGAAAGTCAGTGATATACTTACCAGGCTCATACTCACTGCGCACAAAGTTTTTACCAATTTGTGTAATTACAGGGAAGTTTTTATTAATACAAAGCAAATCTCTACCAGCGTCTGTATTGGTCATCCACAAAAGACTGTTCTGATACCTGTTAAACCACAGGTTTTCGTTCAGTCTTTTCGGTACGTATTTCCCGTAAAACTGTTGGTCGTATATCTTCGGCATACTTTTGTTTATCTATTACTTGTTCTCTGTTTTTTGTGGTCCTTTCCTCTAGTTTTTGGTTTAGAGCATTTAACACTGAATCAAACTCTTTTTCATGACACTTAAACCACTTCTCTCCCAGCTTTTTAGTTCTTCGGTAGCGTGTCACGTCTGCGATCTCCCCATCAGCATCTAGTTCTTTTTTAGTAGTGATAGCACCCTCGTAAAAAACCACTTTCAACCTAAAGGTGTCGTCTACTTTTGTCTGCCTAGATATCTTATAGTCAATCATATTATGGTAATTGGAATCCCATCGTAACTATTAGTCCTTTAGGGGCAGTAGAAGAAATAGCATCAACATCAATGCGTAGTAGATCATTTTCTGCAACATCGTCATTTGCTGCATCAATAACCGCTGCTGTAGCTGCGGTATCACTTCCAGTTTCTGCTGAGTCAATGGTTATTACAGTGGAAAGCATATCTGCAGCTTGAGTAAGGTTGTGGATCTGTATGTCTGTAGTTCCTGTAGTTCCTGCACTGATTACCTTAGCATGCACCTCAGTCAAATTCATTCCGTCCATCGCGGCAGGTACGTGTGTATAAAACTTTCCATCACCAGTAGCCACATCTGTAGTGAAATCAAATACTACTGCCTGTACATATCTTATAGCAAAATTTGAACCTGCCAGACTGTCTGGTGTTACAGCTCTTGTGGCATCAGTCCCTGTTGTAGTTTCTGCAGCAGTTGCTAACTCGACAACACCAGTCGCAGTAGTTGTAGCAGCATCAGCACCAGTAGCAATTGTAGTAGCGGTAGTAGCATCAAGCGCATCAATATTAGAAAGTGTCATTGTACCAGCACTGTCTGATAGAATTGCAGCTCCCCCGAAAGACAAGTTCTTTGAAGCTGCGATGTTTACAGTACCAGTTCCATGAGGAGATAGTTCAATGTTTGCATTACCCGCAGTTGTCGTAATCTCTACAGTACCAGCGCCAGCATCTAAATTAAGCTTACCAGATCCATTAGGCGCAATAGTAACATCACCATTTGTTGCACTCGTAATAGTGTTTCCATTTACATCCAAATTACCACCGAGCTGTGGTGTAGTGTCTTCTACTACGTTAGAAAGACCTCCGCCTGCTCCTGGCAGATCATCATAATCAATCTTTCTCATCCCAACACCATCCTCAAAAATGAGAAGTTTGTCCCCAGAAGCAAAAGCTGTTCTATCTGACACATCTGTTGCAGCTGCCCAATCAACTTCATTTCCAATATCCAAATTAGAGATAGTATTATTATCTCCATCAATGGTCTTGTTTGTAAGTGTCTGAGCAGCAGTAAGACCAACAAGTTGTTCTGAGACTGTAGCAGGATCATATACGGTAGCTAACATGTCCCCAGAACCTGATACAGTGTTAAAGTAAAACTCGTTGTTAACAGCATCGTAAGCTAGTACTTGATCATCTGTAGTCGTTAAATTTGCTGTAGGTACGGCAATAACTGTGAGCTCCTCCGATCCATCATGGTACTTAATAAGGCCTGTGTGGTCTGTAATTGTAGTATCCACTGCTACCTCACCTGCAGCGTTTACTGTAGGAGCTGCACCATTTGGGATTTCCAAGCTAGTTGCCCCACCAAAGTCATGAACACCTGAATAAACGTCTCCATCTGCCATTGCAAAGTCTGAAACGTCTGCAATTTGAGCTTCTAGCTCTGCCTTAGAGTCTACCTCCGAAGTTGAACCTCCAGAAATAGCTACAAGTCCTGTATACGCCGAAACATCAGCTTCTAATCCACCTCGTTCGTGTGCCAGTGTACCAGCATCAATGTTTCCAGCATCCAAAGAACCAAGTAGATTTGCCACTGTAACTTTCTTAGTTACAGGTGAACCACTTGGATCATCCACAATTGGGAGTAAGTCCCCGCTCGCTGGAGTCGCTCCCAAGGCGTTTAATTCTGTAATTTTTTGGTCTGCCATATATTATATTATGTTGGTTCTGATTCAAGTGAGTAATTTCCACCACCCTCTGCAGTAATAATCTTGTCACCTGTCTCTAACAGTAAAAAATCTCCATCCTCTTTGAGCATGTGCTGTGTAACCGATACCTGCTCTGTCTCAAGAGAAAAAGCCATATTATACGTACTGTCTTAGTGTATCTTGCACCGTTACCCTTGGTGGAAATAACTGTTGATACCGTTTTGAATAAAAATCTTTGATTCTTTTCTCATAGTCTCTCCAGTCATTTAGAAGAATACTTACCATGTCCTGTCTATTTACTTTGGCATATTCAAGTGCTGCCCCTACAGCGACAGCTTCATGAAACTCACTTGCGAATCCTGGCTCAGTATCTGTTACCGTACTAGCAATAGTTGATATTCCACGATCAAAAGAAACACGCAGACTTGCTGCCTGTGTCCAGTTAGGTGCAGGATAAAAACGAATGGTTTGACCTATAAGACGATAGTATAGTGGTGTACCATTTTGACTAAAGAACTCTTTTTCTGCACTAATCTGTCTTATTCTTTCTTCAGTTATAGGTGCAACAGAATGCCAAGTCCCCCCAGTGTCTTTGACCTCTACCCCACGAATAGTGATAGCTTCTGAAGGTGTAAGATAGTCTTGCTGCCCAGAAGTAAGTGTTACAGTACCAACTGGCAGGTTGCTCTTGTTATTATCATCAAACTGCCAACCACCGTAAGCCTCAAAAATCCAAGACCAAACAGTCTTGAGTGTTCTGTTACAAGCGCGTGCTTTGCGCTGTAAAGAGTATTGATTGTCATCAGTTTCAACCAAGTCATCTATATAAGTGAAGATGTCTTGACCGTCTGTGTCTCCGTTAAAAACCATATATTGCAATAAAAAAAGGCAAGGACCGATCCCTGCCATTGGCTATTTTTGCCTTTGTTGGCACTACTAACTTCAGTATAACAAATATTCACATCATGTCAACAGCTTTTTTAAACATTTTTAAATACTGCGGTGTCAATGCTTCCCAGCTTATACTTTCTGCATATTCACGTGACTGCTTACTGTGCTCTACTATATCCATCTTAGCCACCTCATCAACCTTCTTAGCTATATCTTTTGGGTCAACGTCGTAAAGATCAATAACACAATAATCCTGCACCTGCTTGTGACCACTGGGCTCGACCAAAAACTGACAGAATTCATTGAATGGCTGTCTGTTTGTGGTTATCACAGGCATGCCACTTGCCATAGCCTCTTGAATGGGTAGAGACGTAGCCCGAAACTTTTGTGGTAACACAAAAACATCACCTTCAGCCCAAAGTTCCCAATAATTTTCCACAATCTTATGCCTAAACTCCACATTTTTTGGGATATCTAGGTTAAGTTTCTTTTGACTGTTAACAATAAGCTTAGAATCTGATTCAACATAGTGAAACGCTTCAATCACCTCTTTTGTACAGTTTGCACCCATAAGACCTAAAGTCCCAGCATTGTGTAGAAACGTTTTTGCTTTCTTGCGCTGCTTAAACTTGATCAGGTTTGTATTGACAGGGTCAGGTATCAAGACTTTGTTATTCTCCCTAACCTTATCGAAGTTCAAAGAAGAGGAACAATGAAACAGGGTCGGGGAGTATCCAACACTCGACGGTAGAAACTCGAAATTGACCTTCAAGATTGTTGCTATGCTTTTTTTGCGACATAACTTAAAAGCTAATGGATAGTAAAGCTCCAATACTATAAGCAAATCTAAACCCTCAACAAACTTCTCTATATGTCTATCGGGGTCGTCTACATACAAGGCCTGTCTAAACTGCCTTCTATCACTGCGCACACACATAAGACGGTCAATGTCGAAGTGACGCATGTACTCCTCAGTCAAAACACCCAAACCTTTGTGATTGTCTTTTCCTATCAAACCAATCTTCATACCCTCTCAAAGAATGCTAGTTGTGCTTTTTTATCTATTTCTAGTGTTTTCAGTCCTGAAAGCTCTATATCTTTCTCTTTGATCTCCACACCCCAGTCATGTGTAATAATAATGTCCCCAGACTTAAGCTTATCCGACAATGCGTTAAATTCAATGATCTTATTACCATTGTCACAAAAAAGTATCGTCTTTCCCTTCTTAGAGCATTCCTGAGCAATCTCATCTAAATTAAATAGGATATCTTTTTGTCTAAAGTACTGATCAAAGTTGAGCAACTTTTTAAGATTCGACGGCTCATAATCAACAACGTCATAGGTAATAAACTCCGCATCACGTTCCATGCACCATAAAAGGAAGTAGAGACTCAAATTACCAGTAAAGGTACCTAGCTCAATGATTCGAGCAAAGTCATACCCCGAAAGCATGTTGTCTATCGTATAGATAAACCTTGGGTGCTGGTTTACGTGATGCCCAAAAAGACATGAGTGGTTAGAAGTCCTGTAGTCATTTCTATTAAATTTTTTCATATATCGTTGTTTGCCAATGTCCAGTCTTCCCCATTTTGTAAGGATTCCTGCGGCCATAACCCATAAAGTCATGTCTCTTAAGATGTTTTGCAGCCTCATGAGCCTCGGCGTAGCGTGGACGTTCTGAATTATCAAGAATAAGAAAGTTATTGAAGTGGCCTAGTGCATGCTTGAAGCATTCCACCCTTCTTCTACCATCAACAACAATTATGTCGTAATTCTTAGTAAGAGGATGAATATATGCTTCACTCTCTAAAAACTCAAAATTGGCTCCTGTGCGCTCTGCCCACTCTTTATCGTGTTCTATACTCTCAACCTCATAAAACCTCTTAAAAAAGCTTGTAGAGGCTCCTGCACCCCACTCAAACATCGTCTTACTACCCTTGTCGTTTGCCATCAGCCAAATTAGGGATTCATATGTTAACCACGGTATCTCCATAGGTTTTTATCAATAAATTTATTGGTCATAGCAGGGTCATAATTAATATCTGCAAACTCACACAGTCTTTTCATCTGCTCATCAGGTTTTTTAAACCAATCCTCAAACTGTAGCCTTATAAACTGTTCACCACGTATTATTTTTTCTATAGCTGCATGCGTCCTTTCGATTCGCTGTCTTGCATCCTTATCAGTAAGAGATGAGTTGATTGCATTTTGTATTGAACGGATCTGATCCTCAATAATACGCTCGCACACAATAAACTTCACATCATCCAAGTATGGGGCAAAGTATTTGTATTGAAAAGTAAGCCAAGGCGGATTCTTCATACCCCATTTCTCTGTTTTTAACTCTTCTACTATTCTATAAGCCTCTAAGTACCGCTCATCCTCATCAAATCCATTTATGTGATTTTGAAATGTCTTAAGAAGCTCATCTTCAAAATAACCATATGGATTTATCACATGACCACCACGAAAAGTGGAACCCATAGATATGCCGTTTTTGTGGAGTATCCTCCCAACTAGGGAAGTGCCTGATCTACTGTCTCCTAAGATGATAAATGTTTGCATAGATCTTCAACTCTTCGGTCATAAGTGTAATTTCCACACTCTATGAACTGCTCAGCCCTAAGATATTCCCTCTTATTAACATTTTCCAGGTAATAATCAATAAGATTACGCAGAGCGTCAAAATCATTGTGAGGAAAGGTTGGAACTGTATCAAACTCTTCCTCAAACCCCTTAACTTCTGGATGAATAAGAAAACCTCCACGCCCTGTCACTTCATACGCCCTATTACTCCAATAATGTGGAGAAGGGACACTATCACCTACGACCACCTTTACTTGAGCAAGTTTCTTGTTCAAATTAATACCACGAGTATTATGGATGTGCAGAAAATTGTAGTTTTGCTTTAAGAACCTAAACAGTTCTTTTCTATGTTCATAGTGCGCACTACCAACAAAAGCTACATCGTAGCCCTTAACGCATTCAAACTTTTTGTACTCTGGTGCGTGTATACCTTGGCGCAAAGTTTCATGTGAAACACCTATTGACTCCCATTGTTTCTCGTGACCTCCATCTGTAGTAAACACATAATCTGCCTTCCACATACTCTGTTTTTCCACATTCTTGCGCCAACCCCAATACAAATCAAAAAGCCAGCATACAGACGTAGTGCCGACTTTCCTAGCAGTCTTAATTGCAAGATCAAAAGCTGGTGGCGTTTTTGTAAAAAGAAGAACATCGTATTTATTCCTTGAAAGCTCACTTGATACACCAGAAGCCCCGTAAGAATTACGTGGAAGACATTTAACTTCATGCCCTTGCTTTTTTAATGCGTGGGCTATCCAGGATTCTGTATTATGTGGGCCAAATGAGCCGTAGTAAAGGAATTTCATTTGTGCATTCTCGTTTTGTGAGCTTTAAGTGACGCTGGAGTCTTGTACTCTTTGCTGCACTCATCACAGACATTGCCTGAGACCTCTTGTGTTGGCTTCTGAGGGGTTTTTGGCTCCACCTTGGGTGTTACAGCCTTTTTCTTCTCAACAAGCTCAAATCCTTGCAAAAGAGTGTCTTCTAGGTGCTTCCTTGGAATGGTGACGTTCTTACCATCCTTTAGCCTTCTAACTACTACATATTCCATAGTAATTGCTTCTCTTAAGATCGGACGTTGCCTTGTCTTATTCAAACTTTCAAGCTCCGCCGACAGTTGATTTAATAACTTTTTCCTTTTAAAAATTGTTGGTTCATGATCTACCACCAAATCATCATAATATGCTCTGCTCATGCACTTTGCATCTGGATCATACCTATCATACCTAGCTGCCTTTCTTAGTCTGTCCTCTTTGAGCATCAATCCGTAGTGTTCTAGGTAGAATGGTGCATGCCAAGCATACTGGTAACAAATAGGTGGGGCTAAGCCACAATGCACGTTCCTTTTAAGAAACTCCAGACCATGCTCAGGCATGTACTTGTAAAACCTCACGTTCCAAAACCTCTGTATACCCTCACCGTGATAAAAGTGATCCTCATCGTTGTACAGATTCACAACTAGGAACTGGTAGGCTATTTCATCTGTATTTGCAAGCCTCTGTGCCTCTTTTCGATCAAACTCTGGTGGAAATACCTCATCACTGTCAATCGCTATAATCCAGTCAGGGTCGTACTTACCTACATACTTAAGCAGATCTGTTTTGATGTTAGGCTGGTGCTTTCCCCACTCTCGATCATCCCTATAAAAGTCAAAGCCAAATCCTTTTATTAAATCTTCCGTCTCTTTATCTGTGTTGTTACCAACAATTACTACATGATCACACAGTCTCCTTAGTTCCTGTAGGCTCCTCTTTAGATACCTCTCTCGGGGCCCAGTAACCATTACGCCAACTATTTTTAACATAATCTTTTAAGAGTTTCTTAGCTCCGACTAACTTAGTCTCTGCTTGTTCTACACTCATATACGCCTCACCTAGCTTTTTATCCAATTCATCCCCCTCTGGCAAAATCATTAAGTAAAATCTTGCCGCAACCTCGAATTTTCTCTTTTCTGTCCAAAACACCTTAATCAGTTTTAGTATCTGGTATAGTCGAAACATATTCTTTTGAATCTTTAGCAGGCAAACGCCCGTCTTTAATAGCTTTGTTAATCTGTTTTTGAACGTATTTGTCCATCTTTTGTGCCACTTCTTCGTCTAGCACCGTCTCCATACCTTCATAGTCCTTGACCCTGGCCCTGTAGTAGTTTCGCTTCCATGTAGGTAGGTTTTCATCTTCGGCTGCCTTCCTCATAACAAAGACAATTTCTTTGTTTTTCTCACGCTCAACAAACAAATCTTTGCCATACTTCTTGTTGGCCATCTTCTGAATCTTCTGTAGCTCCTTAAACATTAAATCTTTGTCCATACTACAGACCTCTAAAGTAAGACCGACCGTCCCCTTGTACATCGGTGTTTGATGGCTTGATGCTTGGATCAGCACTATCGGCCTCTTTCTTGTAAAGTTCTCGCAGGTATTCTTGAGCTGCCTCAATACCTTGTGTATTCATGATTTCGTGCATCTTAGGAAGACCATCAAAGTAAGTCTTGCTGTCTGTTGCACCTAAGTATTTGTGAATGATGCGACCCTTACGAGAATTTTGAATGCGACCCTTCATAATAGTCCAGGCCTCATTCTCTTGAGCACAGAACACTTCCCCGTTGTCTTTCGCGAACCAATAAACCATGTGTGGCCTTTCTTTGGTTTGCGGGCTTGCACCCACGTCACCCTCATAAACTGGAGCTGTGAATTGCATAAAGTATTGCTATCAGACCATATCGGGATGCGTGGTCTGATATACGCGCCCGATATGAACAATGAATAATTGTTTATGACTGAATGAATGCAGAGTTAGCATTAATCAGTACCGCACCTGGCTCACGTACAACCGCGACACCGTAAAGGATATCAGCGACCATAAGCATACCGAGATTGCGGACTTCGTTTTCTGCCTGGATTCTAACCTTACCTCCGTTAGCTCCCATAGTTTGCACTGCAAAAGCGAATGCACTCTTGTGAAGAAGAAGGTTACGGTAAGTTTGAAGACCAGAAACAATGTTTGAAGTAGTGTATACAGGGATTCCGTAAAGAGTTCCGCGTAGAGCACGTACCATTGATTGGTTTCCAGGGAAGTTTCCAGTAGCTACCATTCCAGCTACGTTGTTTGGTCCAACTGATGACTGGTCGTAGTACTTAGAAATAGCGTGGATCTGGTTCCAGTAAGTGTATGGGTGGAAGAAGAATGCACACTCATCAAGTGGAGTGTTCAAAGTGTCAAGCTTTTCAACAGCCTGGCGGATTTCAGCATCTGTAAGAACAGTAGCTGTATCTCCAACAGTGTTTGTTGTGATAGATGACCAAAGAGCTGCAAGTGAGTCTTCAAGAGCGTCAGCAAGAGCTCCTCCCATTTTAGCACCCCAGATAGCTGATACGTCGTAACGTTCTGCAATCTGTTTAAGATCCTTATCACCTACGATTACAGCAATGTAACGGTGAGTGTTGATGGTTACTGAATCATCATCCATTGCAGGCCCTTCAGTGGTAACTTCTGCACCCTGAGTTGATTGAGTCTGAACAGTGAATGTGTTAGTAAAGTAACCAGGAATGTGAACTACGTCCCCACCACCTGCTGCAAATGAACTTACGTCAGTACAGAAGTTAGCAAGAACGGTTTTAGCAAAGAATTCCTCATTAGCAAACGGTGACCACACTTCTGGAATCACTGCTGCCAAATCGGCTGCTACATATGGATCAGTTGTTACTGCCATATAATTTTATGTTAGCTAGTGCGCTTTCCAAGTCGAGCTTCCATCATCTTTTTGTAAGCAAGATTTGCCTCTTCGGGCTTCATATCTTTTAGCTTTGTGACTTCTACTCGGTTTGAACCACCAGACGATGATGGCGTTGCGCTTTGGACTCTACGCTTTGCTCTAATTGCATCGAGCCCACCTTTTACAAAGGGATCATCGAGATCTTCCTTTGAAGGATTAGGATTAATCTTAAAGACCGCATCCGTTTCCTCAGGCGAAAGCCCGTGACGATAGCCAAACTGTCTTTTTTTCTCAGCTTCTGAGAGCTGCTTAACAGTCTGATGTAAATCAAAGTCCTGCGTTTCGTCCGTTGATTTATAATTTTGAGGTTCAACCTCCTTAGGAGCTTGCTCCTCTAGTTTTTTGGCTTTAGAGCGCCAATGCTCTTTCTGCGCCTCAAGCTCTTTGAGCTTCTTTTGCAGATCTTCTTGAGGTTCTTGAGACTCCCCAATTGCCTCTTGTGCCTCTACTTGTGGTTCTTCTTGAGCGTCCACCTGCTCAGTGTGTTCATTTGTCATAGAGTTTTGTCTCTGTTATTTAGTCATTTTAGGGAGTTTAGTCTCCATAGTTGATTTTAACGACTTTACTGTCATGACCAGTTGTCTATCCCACCAAGGGCATCTTGATCCAACTGACTTAATTTTGTTTGAAAGTAATATTGGATCACTTCACAAGTTGCTTTTCGAACATGTATTTCCAATTCTGGATCCACATTTAGAGGTGTACGCACATCTGCAATCTGATCTACCACATAATGCACGTATTGCTCCAAAAGAGAATTGTCTTTTAGTGATTTGTATTTGTCTAAATCTGATTTAATCATACTGCTGGTTGCGCTTCTAATGCCTGCTCAATCTGAGCGGTATTAGGGATTTGCCCACCCTGTGCCTCCTGTGCTGGAGCTGGCCCTGCAATACTTTCTACATTCTCACCAGACAATGCAAGTAGTTTCTCAAGCACCTTTGAAGCTCTAGGATCTGCCTGCTGTGCAAGCAAATTGTATGTAGTAGTCAACGTTTCAATTCTCTTTGGAAGATTAAGGCTCTCTCCTGTTATGACCAAATCAACACTAGCCTCTACTTGATCATAAAATCTATCTGGAATCTTCATGAACAACTGCTTTTTCTCTTCAAGATCACTTGAAACCTTAGACTCAATAGCTTTCAAATCAGGAAAAATACCTGATAAAAGCTGTTCACGAGCAATCTTATTCACCTGGTTCTTAGTAACGATTTTTTTAAGAGTTGCTACACCCTCTTCGCCACTAAACAATGTGATTGTGTGCTCTTCACTGTTGTTCTTCTTGAACACAGGAAGAAGAAGTTCGTTGATCACCTCCTTAAAAAATAATCCAAAGTTCTCCCTTTTAAGTGCAAAATGGGAGTTTGAAGCGTTAGAAAGAAGCACCCCAAGACGAAACGGCGTCCCACTTGGCAAGCTTTCTCCTGTAGCAACCTCGAAAGTGAATGATTTTTGATCTGAATTACGATCCCATGAACTAGCCGCAGCTTGAAACTCTCCAAAGCTTCTTGTTGTCATATCCACCTGCGACACATTTCCACCTGGCATGATCTGAAGCACGTCTCCATCCTTAACATCTCGCACAAGGTTCTTTGGAAGCTCGCTATCAGGTGACTGAAAGATCTTCTTTGAAGACCACAGCAATGCTCTTCGCTCCAAGTTAGCAATAAGGTTTCGAACAAGTTGGTTCTCAAACTGGTTCTCAATCTCCCCAATACCAAGCCATCTACCATCCTGACGTGCCCAGTGAACTTCACGGTAAGGTCTGTCCCCATCAGCGATTTTCTCAAGAAACAAAACACTTCCGTCATCTGAACTTGCCCCCTCAAGAGTTAGAATACTCATCGTATCAACACTCTTATACTCATCACCCTCTTCAATCTCCAAATCTTTTTGCTTCTTGTACCAATCAAGAGGTACACGACCATAACGCTCATAAACTGTTATTGTCTCGTCAAAGTCAAGTTGGATATCAGACAAGTCCCAATGCATATTCCCCATCATGTCTAAAGTCATGTTACGGTGCTCCTCGATTACATAACGTGAACTTTGAAGGTTCAGACAATCTTGTTGGTTACGCAAATAACGAATAGGCACTCTCTCAAGCTCATCCCCAACAACCTTTACAACTGCACTACCGTAGCGTGAATAATCTGTATTAAGCTCGTTAATAAGCTTACCGAAGTAGTTTTCTTTCGCCCATGCTTTAAATTTTCTTCCAAGAAAGTAAGCCCCCCACACTGAATTGTCTTTCTCAGGCACAAAAACAAAGTCCTTAACATCAAGATCAGTCTGCTTAGCAGCCACATCAGCCCTAAACTTTCCAATGTTAAGAAATACCTTTCTTTGCCCTTCACTGTCATACTCTCCACTTTGAAACTTCGAATTGTAGTACAAATCAATCAAGTTAACGGTCTCCTTTTGACTAAATTGATACCCACCCGCTTTTTGTTTTAGGTGTCTTGCATTACCTTGTGTACTTGCATCAGCAATATTGATCTTGTTCTGATCAAAGTCCTGCATTTCCTTGTTAAGTTGTGCTATCAAATTAAAATTCTTCATAAAAAAACCAGCATTATAGTGCTGGCATTGGCTCGCTGGCCTTTACTGCCTGTATTATCATCTAAATTATAACAAATTAACTTTGTCTGTCAATATTCGTACTTCTCTGTCCTCGAAACTATCCAAACTATTTTACCGTTTTGGCGTTTTATCTTAATCTCTTCGTATGTGTCCAAGCGCCTAATACGATCAAATAACATTTCTTTTGGATCTTGTTTAGATGTAGTCAGTTTGTCTTTTGGAAGCATAAGAGGTAGGTTCTAACATCCTCGAAAGGACAGTTTTTAGTGGCATTTTGTTTAGTTGCCTTGGAGCTATCGAACTAACAGCATATCGCATAGCATCAAGTGCATGATCTAGTCCACCGTCAGGGACGTTCAGAGGTCTCTCATTGCGATCCACAGCCCAAAGGTAGTTCCTATATTCCTTAATTAGATTAATACTTCTCTTGGTAACCGATATCTTCTGATCCTGTATTAGCTGAATACCTTGGTGCACACTATCCTTTCCTTTTTTTGCTCCTATAACCTGATGCCCGTACATACAAAGTTCGTCTATACTCTTCGGCTCCGCGCTATCCGCCACTGTAAGTACCTTTTCTTGATTCTCCAAAAAGTCTGCAATACGCTTATTTGATAAACCCTTTTGATACAACAGCTCATCCACAACAAGGGAATTATTATAAACGTACAGATCAACGATAGCGGTAGGATCATTAGTATAACCAAAGTCCAAACCACGTCTTTCCAATCTTGCTTCATGTGGTATTTCATCTATTATTGCCCAGTTAGTGTAAATTCTTCCATCAACTTCACCTAACTGTCCAAGCCCGTATACTTTCCACCATGACGCCCTGTGCTGCCTTTGCTCAATTGCGTCTATGATCTGGGGTGAAAGCGCCTCATTGTCCTTATAGGTCAAAATAATGTGCTCTACGTCCGTTCTAGTAGCCTTAACCTCCGTATAAAACCAAAACTCGTTAGTAGGGTTCCAATCCATGAATACAAGCTCTTTGGTACGCACCTCTAGTTCTTCAAAAGCATTGAATGGAATATTGTTCGCCTCGTTAAGGAATAGACGATCACGTCTTGCTCCCCTTAGCTTATCCCCACTGTCTGCTGAAAAAAACTCAATCTTGCTTCCAGTCTCAAATGTGTATGTACTGTACGTCTTATCCCAACTATCGTCCTGCCAGTATCCTTGTGCTTTTAGTATTGCCTCAAAATCTCTCATGGCTCCACGCTTCAGATGCGGAACTGACTCAGAAACCACAGATGTAAGCGTAGATTTCTTATCCGATTGGGCCAGGTGAATCAAAACAAGCAAGATAGAAATGGTCTTAGAGGCTGATGTACCTCCCTGAACAGCCCTAATCTTACCCTTCATCGCTAGCACCTTCTTTGTTGCCGTTGTCGCCGTAAACATTTGCTAGTATTGGTTGAGGCATTTCCTTGCCCATCGTTGAATGATCTACCTTATCCCTCCATCCAAATCTGTTCTTCATGTTCATGTACCAAAGTGTTGAATTGAAGTCTTTATTCTCTAAATTTACTCTTCCTTTCGTCTGCCACCATAGCTCTGAAAGTCGTAGTCCCTTTTTTATGGTCCGTAAGAATTCTGGATGATCTCTTTCCATTCGCTGCCTAGTTTTCTCGGAAATATCTAGTAAACCATGAATCTCAGCCAGTGATGCACCTTGAGACATGTGTGTGATAACAAGCCCTTGCCAATCTTCTGGAAGGTCTTTGAGTGTCTTTTTAGGTCTTCCTGCAGGCATACTATGTTAGATCTTTAGGAATGTTTATCGTATCACCTGGCTTAAACTTTCTTTGCCAATCCTTAATAGCCAACCATCTTCCTAACTCCCCCTTAGCTCTAGCCTCTTTTGCACTGCCATGACGATTAAGAAATGCTTTCTTTCGCTCAGGTGTGGTTGCTACTCTTACTCCAGGCTGTCCAAAGGCTCTCTTCCTTTGCTTACCTGTCTTTGGGTCCTCCCAAACTGCCTGTAATCTCTTACCCTTTTGTGTTGCTCTTTTTATGGTTGCTTTAGGCATATAGAGCTACCACCAACCATGCTAGTAAATTGGTAGCAGCTTCTATTTGCCGTACTGCTTTTTATTGCAGTTACTGTTAGTATACCTTATTCCTTAACTGTGTCAAGTTAAGATGGAAGTTTGTAATAGCCTGGATCGATGGTTATGTTAGGATTACTAGCATCTACCCAAACTCCAAATCTTTTAACTGCTTGTGTTCCGTCTTCTAGGGTATACTTATCCCCATCTTTAAAACCTTTTTTGTTTTTTTGTTCCCTAATACTATTTATATTACTATCTTCTAATACTATGTCGCGTTTAAATGCTACCCCCCTCGCGTTTAAACGCGCACCCCCTCGCGTTTTATTTCTACCCCCCCTGTATTTAAACGCTAGGGGTGTGGATATCTTTCTGTGAAATCCTTCAGCTATTTCTACCACTATCCAGCCATCTTCTTCGAGCTCTTTTATGTACTTTGACATGATCCGATCACTTTTCCTACCAAGCTTTTTAGCTAAATATTTATTAGAGGCAGTACATACGCCATTTTTATTACTGAGTGACATTATCAAACCGTAAAGCAATGATTTTGTTGGGTTGCCAGACTCGGCAAGCTCCGTTGGAATTATATAGAAAAAATTCTGCTGCATATGATTTAAATAAAAAAGGCAACGTGTTGCGGTTCATCGAGCTTCCCAGCCCTTCCCATTTCTGGGACGCAACACACTGCCTTCTGTTTTCAAATTATTGGATATTCGATGAACTGTTTCTATTATACCCCCTTGACCCTTACCAGTCAATCGTGTATACTGTGGATACATACAGTAAGTAATATATATTCTTATGGAAGAGCAAGAACTAATACGGCAGGCAATGTCTGCTATGGGGAAAAGATCGTGGGAAAAACAAAAGAAGACTCGGGATTCTGAGTTCTTTAGGCAAATGGTACAAAAGCGCTGGGAAAAGAAGAAGAAAGATACCAACGATAAGTTATCCACAGACTAGCTATTGCAATATATACTAACCGTCTGTATAATATAAATATAGCTGAGAGGTACGAGGTACTTAGGCCCCAAACAAAGCCAAAGAGAAAGCCACAAAGTTCCACCGACGTCTCGGCGTTACAATTTATACCATGGGGAGTTTCCTCTAGGTCTGAGAGGCTCCCCACAGGCATTTTATAAACTAATTCATATAAGTGGAGAGATATGAACAACATTATTGAGACATTGCAAAAGCAATGCGAGGAGCTAGACCAAATTCTAGCAAACAAAGATTACCTTGAGCATAAGTGTGCTTGTGGAGAGCATATTCAAGGTACTTATCAATCACGTATGTGTGATTCATGCTGGGCTGATTTAATGGCAGAACCACCATTTGAAACACAAGTTTTATGAATCTTAAATACGCGCAAGGTTGGAAACAAAACCAAAAGGTTCTGCAAGAATACATCGACTGGGGGGTTGTTGTANNTGGAACCCAAGAAAAGCTAGGAACTTTGAAGGATTACGTTTATGCCTTCATTGTTCTTGGCATGTTATTTGCTGCAGTATTGTTCATCCCTTTAATGGTTGCGGTATTATATGCCCAAATATAGTATGACAAGAAAACTTAACCTTGGTCGTTATGGTATGCAGTTTGAGAGCATTGACCTTGGGGTATCCGATTGTGACTCCAGGGAAGAGGCAGAGCGTGAGATTAAGCACTGGGAGTACGATATGAGGAAGAACATCTGGGAGAAGATGCAAGTTAAAAAAGATAATAAACAGCCTTAATTTAAGCTTATGGCATTGAAATTTAATATTGGTGACACAAAACAAGTCACTATGAAGTACGATACTGGAAAGCCAGTAGATGGAAAGTTTGGCCCTCAATTCATGTTTGGGGTCACAGTAGACGGACAAGACGAGTATTGGTACGTTAGCCCGTTCGTTAATGGATTGTTTGAAAGTAACAACGTACAAGCAGGAGATACCCTTACTGTTACTAGGTCAGGACAAAAGCAATACGTATACATGAAAGATGGTCAGGTACTTATGACCAAGCCAGGGTATAGTCCAAAGCCACAACCAGCTGCACTTGGTGGTAATATGGACGACATAATGCGACGCCTAAAAACGCTTGAAACTGAGATGGCATTCGTAAAAGGTAAACTAGGCGCTACGACGCAAGAAAACGGCTCACAGTGGCAAATAGAGGCCAATAACGACGTGCCTGAGCCTGAATTCATAGGACCACCACCAGGTGAAGAAGTGAAATTGGAAGATATACCGTTTTAATTGGTCAGGGTCTCTTTCGAGAGGCCCACATATACTCGCTCCTCAAGGTTTTTTTCTCTCCACAACCATCTTCATACGCACATACTATATGCTTGGGGAGCGGATATATGAAAATCACAGAAGCACAAATTAGACATGTGGCTAACAGTCGTCCTGGTAGCGCTGAAGATAATACAAGCTTCCTCATTGCTTTTTATGAAGTAGTGTGCCAAAGTAGAAATATAGACACTTCTTGGGAAAACATTAAATGCATCATGCGTGAATACAAGCCTGAAAACGTTGTGCGAAAAAGAAGAAAATACATCGAATCGAACGAACATCAGTTACACAAAGAAGAAGAATACAGACTAAATTATTCTTAACACCACCACATGAACGAATATCTGTTATGTGCTGCTTCCATCTTTTTACTCCTGGTGTTTTTTATTTACATGGAAATTAGACACGAAGCATGTATAAGTGTCCCAGAGATTTACCAAGCCCCAGAGATTTACCAAGAATACTTCCAAAATTAATATGTCAGGAAAAACATCAAGAACTAAGGGACACAACTTTGAAAGAGAAATCCGAAAGAAACTTAAAAAAATCTTTCCCAACTGTGAAACATCACGATATAGCTCAAGAGAAATGGATGATCTTTGCGTAGATCTAGTAGATACAGCACCATTCCATTTTCAATGTAAGGCTTGGAAGTCTGCACCTAACTTGCATCAAGAACTCAAAAAAATGCCAGATGACATACTCTTCAATGTTGTAATGCACAAAAGGCCTAACCAAGGAACTGTAGTAGCCATGTCTCTGGAAGACTTTATAGAAATATTACAAATGCTTAAAAGCGAAAAAATAATATGAGCCACCAAAAAGGCCAGGGGGGCCGTAAAACCACCATTAAAGCACACGAGCACCAAATAAACAAAGGACATCTGATTGAATGTTCTAAGTGTAAAATTCTTCGCACCCGCATGGTAGAAGATTGTCCAGTTTGTAAGTTCAACGAATTAGGGCAAGTTACAAAAGGGGCTATGGGTAGATTTCACAGGTAAACTGCAAGAGCCCACCATACGGTGGGTTTTGTGGAGGTGACCTTTGATTCGCATTACATGCTACTGCTCTTGTGGTGCTACTAGCTGGACCACAGAATACGACGACGGCAAAGAACGTTTCATTCACAAGGAAGGTGTGGCGGACGATTGCTCTGACTGCGACAAGCAAGTAAGTCAAGGTGACTCCTACCCTGACAACACCTTCAAGCGTGCCATGCGCAACGTAACACCACTCAAGCCCAAGAAGGGTTTCAGATGAGCAATAATCACACGTGTGGCGGAAGTCTCACCAACATGAAGACACATGTTGATGGCAACAAAGCAGTCATCACATTCATCTGCCTGAAGTGTCAGCACAAGATTGAGCGTGTCTACTGGGCCAGTCCGATCTACCACAAGGAGGGGAACCAATGCACCAAGATCCTGACCATGCAATGATGGTGTTTACCATTCTGGCATTCATTGCCAGCGCACTGTATCTGGTGTCGCTATGATTCCCAGATGCTTCAAGTGTGGTAAACCCATGAGTACCCACAGAATTGTTTCCAACGGACACGGTGAACTTCGCGTCACCTACAAGTGCCACCCGTGTAAAGAGGAAACCCTCCAGGTATCCCACCACAAGGTCAAGAAGAAGTAAATGGCCACGAGGTTTTTATGTCCGTTTCCTCGCCAAAAAAAACGGGCACCAATTCAACAAATAAAATACCAGCGTGATTAAGACGCTGGTTTTTACATTGACGGTTCCGACAACGTCAACTGGCCTAAACCTTCGCGCACACTAGTGCCACAAACGTTTTTTTGAACCACTTAGGGCCACGTGAGGTTAAGCTTTAGCAATACCTGCTCGGAGTGTCATTACTGACAGTCCTTGTAGTATAAGCTCATTGTCCTGAGTCAGCAAGCCCAAAATGATCATGAGCGCACCAACTATGTAGGTTTTCTTCCCCTTAAGGAGCTCCAATAGTTTCATACTTTTTATATAAATGGTAGAAACCCTGTTCTTAGGTACTCACTATATTCCCTAAGTTTAGGTAATCTTCCATGGTTAGTTAAATACAAGTTTGCAAATGTTACTGGGTTCAATGATCTGATATCGAGGCTAAACTGCATCGCATGTCCAATGTAAAAACGTTTAGACAGCACCTTGATGGAATCATCATAGCTATCGAAAATCACCAAACTACCATCTTTGTTTACCCTAAGCAAAGTAACAGCATGATTTATGTTTTGATCTGTATAGTCATACACACCATTCTTAGGAGCCTTCCAAGCCATCACCGTTACCTGCAAAGGCCCATATATTAATGCTTCTGATAACTGCTCCCTAGATAGCCCATTCCACCCGACCCACTCATATGAAACTTCATAACTGTCCCGTATAATTTTTGCTCTACCCTTTAAGGGAGTGTGTGGATATTGAATACTTCCATAATAGTCAGGAACTCGCTGATAATATTTCTCCTTAGATTTTCTGTCCCAGTAATAATCCTCCTCAAGCAAAAAACCATCATTACGAATAGAGTCAGCAACTCTCTTTAAGGTGTTTCCCTTACCTGGTATTGTGCCACTCATTTTGGCAGTGAATCTGTCAGAAAAATTAACCTCAAAGTTGTATCTCCTTTTAAAGATTATCTCCAAACAATTAAGGGCAGAAAAAGTAACACAAGCCCAAGTATCTTGATATGTACCAACTTGTTTTTCAAACTCAGGTAAAAACGGTGTCCAATCTCCATTTTTTTCTAACACTTTTTTCTCCAGCGAACCAAAATGGTAATCCTTTGGATCTGGTAGACTATCCACCAAACCATAGTTAACTTTTTTTCTGGGCATAAGTTATTAGTTAGCTTGTTTAATTTTTACAATTTGAAAGTCTTGGGTACTTTCTTTAACTTGGTAAGTTTTAAATCTCCCTTTCACACTTATTTCAAGCTCAATGCGATATATGCCAGGAGGTAAACTTGTTGGGAGTTTCTTTGGCAGGGAGGTTACTGTGTTACAACCACTCTCTGTATATACACTAAGAGCCTCAATGAATATGTCTGGTTGTAGATCGTATTTCTGCTTATCAACGCGGACTAGACGACTTGTAAAATCTACAGTAGTCCCATACTTTGCACAACGAGTGAATGTAAAAGTTAATTTTTCTCCAGGTACATATACTTGCTTACTCGGTTTCCATGGTGCGTCTGGATATTCAATTGGGTTTTGCTCTAAAACAAACAAGGAAAAAAGTAGTAGGCTACCTGCAAAAATGAAAGCTGTTAGTGTTTGTATGGCAAAAGCCATTCTTCTACTGCTCATATTATTTAACGACAACCGTCAATATTGCAGTTAAGAACGCTACAAGTATTGTACCAACCATTCCATAAACAATATTACGAACGGGGATGAACTGCACTAGTAAAGTGTAGAGTTTTTTAAAGTCTTGTAGATGTTTTTCAAGTTGATCTACTCTTTTAGTTAGATATTGCTTATCTCTTTTTAGCAACTCTACTTGCAAATCTATACTATTTTTTTCAGACATAGGTCACGTGAATAAAGACTAAGCATAAGGAGGAATATCATCTAAGATACCCTCTTTTGTAATACACAAATCGTAATAATCAGTTTCCGAAAGTAATGACTGGTACCTTACACCAACCATAGCAGCTCCATTACCTACAGCTAACCCAAACACTTTTGATGGCAAACCACCAGGAACGCAGGCGTATAGCTCCAGGTTTGAACTAGTTCTTTTAACAAAGTAGTCCTTTGTTGGAATGCTTTTCCAA
>JGI10211J14876_10000148_pt1 | contig 27022 bp, 22 predicted proteins | sample Etolagsediment_FD_14876 | JGI IMG/M metagenome (IMG submission 14876)
TCCCAGATTGAAATGCTTGAGAAGTCTGTTGGCGGTCCCCTGGATGGGAAAACCATTGCGGAAGCTTCCGAGAAGGAAAAGGCAGCCATTGCTGCAATTTATGACGGGGAACAGTTCCAGCCAGCAGCGCCTGATTTCGTTCTGCAGAAGGGAATGAAAATTGTGATTATTAAGCACAACCCCAAGTAGACACCTTAAAAAACAAATCCCCCATTTATTTTTCCATGAAGCTTGCTTTCAGTGAAACTCCTAAGGACAGGTTTAGGCAGCCCCTCATGGAGAAGATAGGGGGAAAGCTTTGCGTGCGCACAGTGTATACTGAGCAGCGCGCGAGTTTTAGTGTGGAGCAGGCGCAAACCCTGGACAAGAAGCTCCTGCGCATCATAAGCAGCTCCAATGATTTGTGCCGGCTTATGGAAGTGCTGCAGGAGGGTGCAGACCCGAATGCGAAAGACCGGTCCCTCAACCACACCGCATTGATGGTTGCTGCGCGCAAGGGAAAAGCTGATTTTGCAGATGTCCTCTTTGATTTTGGGGCAGACCCATATCTCAGGGGCCATGGAAACACAACTGCATATGAGGTAGCCAAAACCTGGGGGCAGTTGGCAGTAATCGAGCTTTTCATGAAGCGCGGAATTGATTACATTCCCAGATGAACCTCTAAAGCAGGTTTAAAAACAGTTCGATAGAACTTAAGTTCGCTTACAGGTGTATCTGAATGGCAGAAAAAAGACCTTTTGATGTTTTGAATAATGCGTTGAACAACACCGTCGTTATCGGGTTGAAGGGAGGCGTGACATTCCGCGGCATTCTCGCTGCATATGATGTTCACATGAATCTCGTGCTCGAGAAAACCGAGCTTCTCGTTGAAGATGAAGTGAAGAAGGGCATCGGGACCTGCCTCCTTCGTGGAGACAGCGTTGTCTATATCTCACCTTCCTAGTTTTCTCTAGGAAGCATCCCACTTTTTACGTTGCGCCATTTTGAAGCGCATATGCCGCGCAAATGCGCGTGCACTTCAAATTGTCGGGCTTGTAGCTCAGTAGTAGAGCGCTCCCTTGGCATGGGAGAGGCCGGGGGTGCGACTCCCCCCAAGTCCATGAAATTTTTTTCTGCTGTTTTACGCTGCGGTAAAAATTTCATAAAAACATAACCCGTTTTAAGCTACCTTTTTGTTTTCTGCCGTATTCTATCATGTGTTCTGCACCAATGAAAACCTCCGCTTGTCGGTTTTCATTTCCTGCCCCTCTTCCCTCTGGGCAGAATCAAACTCCCCTCAAAACATAACCCACGTTACGCTATTTTCTTGTCTTACCCTACAATTGTATCATTGGAACGGATTTGTTGCTTTAATCCACTTCACTTTTGCAAAATCCTTTTCGTTTTCTGTGAGGATTTCCTTGGTTCCGTTTTCCTGCATCGTTGCAGCAAGGAGCGCATCAAAGAAATGAATTCCGTAAAGCTTTGACAGAGAAAGCGCTTCAACCGCAGTGTTTCCTGAATACTCCAAAACTGTGGAAAACTTCATGAATCCAAACAGGTATTCCTTGACTGTTTCGTGGTCTACTGCAGGCTGCGCTTTCTCCCGCAGCACCCTTGAAAATTCAACCAGATTCTGTACGCTAACAGCCATTTTCTTCTTATTAACCAATTTTTCTATGCTTTCTACTGCTTTAGGGTGTTTTTTTTCTTCCTTTTGCACCGAGTAAATCAGGATGTTGCTGTCAACAAGCACCTTATTCATATATCTCAGCCCGCTTTTTGTACATCTTATAGCCGAAGCTTACGCCTTCTTTCAGTTTTTTGAAAAATTCTTCCTTTATCTCAGTTTTGCTTTTTTTCTCCATCTTCCCAAGAGCCTCAGAAACAATTTCGCTAAGCGAGCCCTTTTTTCCGCCATACTTTTCCTGGGCTAGCCTTCTCAGCTTTTCTTCATCCTCATCATCCAACGAGATGTAAACATTTCCCATGGCATCACATCCATATTTAACTATCTAATGGATATATAAATTTATAATCCTATTGTTTTGTGCATTTTGCAAAGGTTTTTATTTTTCAATGCTAATATCTGTTTGGTGGGTTTTTGAGTGATCATAGCGGCTTGATAAAGGCACTTCTTATCGGCGGTCCCCTTATTGTTTTGGTCGTGCTGACTGCGCTTTACATAAGTCTGAAACTGTCACATGCTCCAACAGAAGCACAAGGATTAGAGGTCTTTGGGTATGATAGGTGCAATCCATACTGCGAGCGCATCGGGTGGGAATATTTTAGGCACGAGATGACTGATGAAGGTGAAGAGTGCTGGTGCCATAAAGGTGAAGAGATAAAGAGGGTTGTTTGACCGTTGTTCCACACCTGCACCGGCAAAACCAGCGGAAATCCGGTCTAGCGAACTATTTAAATAAAAACTGAGCAATAAATCCAGGTAGATCTATGTTATTCAGCGCAGTGGTTCACAAAGAAGACGATATGTATGTTGCCGAGTGCCCAGAGGTAGGCACTGCAAGCCAGGGAAAAACAATGGAAGAAGCCTTTGTGAATCTGAAAGGGGCAACAGAGCTTTATCTTGAGGAATTTTATTCTTAAAAGTTAGTAGAAACCAGGCTTAGTTAAGTATTTAAATCCAAGATGAGGGAAATTAGCAATGAAGTCATTGAAACTCATAGTAAGAGGAATAGTCCAAAAAGTGGGATACCGGAACGACGTATACCATACAGCCCGAAAATTAAAGCTTAAAGGCTATGTGAAAAACTTGGATGACCCGGAAGAATCTGTGGAGATTCTGGCCCAGCATGAAAACCCTGCTGTTCTGGAAGAGTTTATTGGGAAAATCAGGATCAACGATGGATTTATTGAAGTTGAGGAAATAGCCAGGCAGGAAGTCCAGGAGGAACCCAGAATCAAGTTTGAGATTATACGCGGTTCCTCGGAAGAGGAAAACGCTGAAAGGCTGGATGTGGCGGAAGTCCAGCTCAAGAGGCTTACGCATACGGTTTATACGGGGGATCTCAAACTCCATGAAGGAAACCAGAAACTCCATGAAGGGAACCAGAAACTCCATGAGGACAATCAGCAGGTAATCGGAAAGCTTGATTCAATGGATAGCCAGTTGGTTTCATTTTCTTCAAATACTTCCTCCAGGTTCGATACAGTGGACCATAAGTACGGGAAGATTTCGGATAAGCTGGAGGAAATCTCGGTTTCACTGAATAAGCTTGTTTCTGTTTTGGAACGCTTTGCGCCTAAGAAGTGATAAAACCTCTTTTTGTTTGGTTTTTACACAATAAAACACTAAAAAGCAAACCTTTATATAGCGCGCGCGTTCCTAATTTATACTGGTGAGACCCATGGCCAATGTCAAACAGGACAAGAAAGTCCAGCTCGGCGGTGCAGAATTCAAAAAGCCTAGGATTAGGCTGCGCACCAGGTTAATGGAGAGCCTTGAACGCATTTTTACTACTAGACAAGAGAAACTCGCTGGTGAGAAAGGACTTCTTGCTGCACCGATGGGCAGAAGGAGAATGCTTGCTCTTGGTGCTGCTGCAGTTCTTGCAGCATGTACTCCGCTTCCTGCAGTTGCAAATCCAACTAAAGCTCCTGCTAAAAAAACTAAAAAAGAAGTTGAATATGAAGTGTTTACTGATCCTAAGGAGTTAGAACCTTACTTCAAGAATGCTGAAGGGAAATATGTGGATATTAAGCCTTTGGAAAGTAAGCGGGTTGGAGATTATACTGTAACTTTGACTACTGATATCGGAGGCATTTATACTGTTACTATTGAAGAAGGTCCTGAGAAGGGGAATAGGCACGGAGTTTCTTTAGCCAATAAAGTAGAAAACATCAACATTCTCACTATCGATATGGGAAATTCTAACCCATACATTAAGGGGACTATGATTGTATTCGCGGATAACATGACAGTATATTTCCAATATTTCAATAAAAAACAGAATAGACATGAACTGAGAGGAGTTTCTCTGTGGTCTGGACATATGCGAGCTGGGCCCATTAGGACTGGATTTGAGATTCTAGAAGATGGAATAGATATATTCAATGCCCCTGTAAAACTTAGAGATGGGGACATTGTTGCCAGAGCATCCTTACTCACAAATGGTGATTCAGGAGGCATGTTCTTCCAATACAGAGATCCGAAGGCTAAAGATACAAGAACTGTTGCAATGTTGGACAGGAAATGATTCCTTCCCCTTTATTTTTAAATTTACTCTAATAATTATCTCTAGGGATATATATGGGTCCATTGAGTCGAAAGAAAAAACCTGGTATTGATGTCGACAAAGCAACTACAGAAACAGGTGCTACTCAAACTCCACAAATGGTCGAAGCAATAAATGGTGCCACTTTAATTGGAATTCAAGCTGATGCAGCACAAGTAGAGCAACACGCAAACAAACCACCAGAAGAAAGAGCCCAGGAATACAAAGAAGCAATAAAGAAAGTAGGAGGATCTAAAGAACTCCAGGACGAAGTATCCAAAAACCTCACAGACCAAAAAACAGGTCCGTTTGATGGTTTTTATGCAACCCTAAGGGAAACTTATCAAAAAACAACGGATACAAACACTAAAAGTTTCCTTAAAAGCCTGGAAGAAAGATTTACCAGTTTAACTAAACAAAAGAGTCCAGAAGCCCAAAGGGAACAAGAAGCCTTATCCACCCTAATGAAGCTCGCGCCTAAACTGCAGGAGTACAACAAAGCCATGTACGAAGCAGGCTATTCAGACCAACAGATCAAGCAGTTCAATATTCGGCTTAGGGAAGAATATGTCAAAGCTTATACGGGAGCAAGGGCAGAAGGCCTTAGCGTGGAAGATGCTGCCCAAAAAGGAAAGAACGCAGTGGATACAAGAATCAAATATCAAAAAGCCCAATATGTTAGGGATAATAGGTTGAGTAGGGCTGACGCAGAAAAAGACACTGATCTTAAACAAATGGATGCAGCGTCCGCTTTTCTTGCAGGTTCTGTGATTCCTCAGGCATTGGCTATTCATAGTGGAAATGCCCAAGCTATTTCGGACCTGGATAATGCCACTAACCGGGAAGAATTGGAGAAAGCCATTCAAGAACATAATCTAATGAGCAATACTGCTGTTAATGAGATGTTTAAAAGTACGGATTTGGCTTTAAGTAATGGTCTTTTGATTGGGCTTGGGGAACTCTTTGATGCTGGCTTTGACTCTGAGTTTGGTGAAGCAGGAGCAGAATCAGGCGGTGCAGAAACAGCGGCCGCCCAGGCACAAATGATGCGTGACATTGAAGACCTGGCAAGAGAAGACCAGGAACGCGCAAATGAGGCAAACAAGCTTATTGCAGACCTTATGGAGCAGGCAGAGGAATCCGGGGAGGAAACCACCGTAGGGGACCTCAAGGACGACGAATTAAAGGAAAGGCTTGAGGAAATGGGCGTTGAGCAGGACAAGACAATAAAGGAAGCAATCGAATTCACGAACAAAACCATGGAAACTCTGGCAGCCCAACAGGGCAGGGTAGACGAACTCAAGCAGAATGCAGTAGAAGGGCTTGAGCCTTCATTCCACACGAACCCCCAGAAAGCCCTGGAAATGAACGGGATAATGAAAGACGGGCAGCTCACAGAATTCGGCCAAAGCGTAATACCAGATATCCTGAAGGCATCCGGAGGAAGCTTCAACAACGCCCTGGACCAAATCATGGACGCAATACCCATAGAAGGAAGGGAGGAGTTCATGGACAGGGTGGGGGAAGCAAGGCTTACGATAAACGAATACATGGCAGACCCGGGAAATGCGGAAAAGCAGAAGGCGGCTGCAGAAATACTCGCAAACCCGGAGTTTGTGGCAGTGAGGGCAGCATTCCAGGAAGCGCTTGCAGATAATGCTGCAGAGGCAATCGGAAAGTTGAATGCATAAAGGCAACTCCTGTTTTTTAGCAAGAAACTTTGTTAACTACATCAATTTTCCCCAGTTTTCCAATAGGGGATATCATCATACTGCTTAATCTGCATACGTGCGGAAGGATGGTTTGTAATTTTTCTTCTGTAATGATGTGGCCACTTGCTCTCAAAACAGACTCCGCTAAATTTTCCACTTCATCTGCACTCAGTTTATTTTGTCTTGCCAAATCAGTCCATATCCTCAGTGTTTCTCCATCTAGGGATAGGAGACCCGAACTGATTAATTTCGTTAAATCCCCCTCTCTTCGGTTGAAATCCTGCGCTCCCATTTCAGATTTTGCTAAATCAACAATTTTGTCCGCAGTAGTAATCATACGGATATGGGCAGGTACTCCAGATTGAGAGTATTTTCTGACAAAATAATCTATTGCAACTAAAGCTCCTCGTTCTAGCGTGCTGCTGCAGGTTATTAGACGAATCAAGATTCCTTTTTCTAAGTCAGTTAGATCGGAATCCACTACTTTTGAGAAGGCTCCTGCCTTCTGCTTCCTCTTCAAGAACCCTTTTTTTAATGGAGATAATATTCCACTCCCCCTCTGTCCTTTTAATTTTGACTTTAGATCGGAAGTCCCAACATCATTGATCGAGAGCGGTATCTGTCTGCTTCCTTTTCTCCGTAAACTTCTTTCTGTAGATGCCATTTGGCACGCGGATGCCCAATGTGTGTCTATATGCTGGAATAAAGCATCATTTATGGATGGGGACGAGAGAATATACAAATCAGTAAAGGTAAGCAACGGAAGTTTGTCCTGTTCCATCATCCCATTTATCTCTTCCAGATTGTCCAAACATCTGAAATCAAAAAATTCCTGCAAGTCCTTGACATCTGAAGCTTGAACCCTCCCGCTCAAGCGTTTAATCCTGTGAAATTTAGCAATTTTTTCTGATGAGATGCCACGCAATTCTAATAGTTTTTTCTCAAATGTGCTCATATGCGTTTTTAATCTCCCCGCATCTCCGCTTAAAGCAGCATGCATAGCTAGTAGAATATGTGGAGCAGCGCACGCAGGGTCTTCTGCGATGATTGTTTTGCATATATGTTGCACTTTATGGAGAGCCTCAGCTTCATTAACGTTCTGCGGAGCAGCTGCCTTATCCAGTTGCTGTGTTATAATACCAGTCATAGATACCATTAGCGTATTTTTCTCATGAGTGAACTGGACTGGCAAGGCCATCCCCATCTTTCTGTGATTGATGAGTGGGATAACGTGAGATACTGTCTTCAGAGCCATGAGATCGTGGTTTCCTGGTTGCATACAAAGCCCCCTATCGCAAGCCGCTATTGCGTCATCCAAATTACCTGAGCAGAAATATGTAAGTGCCAGATCGAAGTAAAGGCTTGCGGCTAACTCATCATCTTTGGATAGAGATACATCTGTTGCAGCGATGTCTGTCCCTTTATCCATCTGGTAACTCAAAAATGCCAGTTTAGCATTATAGTTTCTCCTTTTTCCTAATGACTTTATGGCACGTAGAAGAGACTGTTCAGAAACACTATAGTTTTCCGGACTCTCTCCCACGTACAGATGCATCCTCGCTTTAAATTGTAACGTTAATGGATCTGTAGAGTTAAGCCTGAGAGCTTCATCCAGTGCTTCCAAGCATTGGCTGTGTTTCCCCATTCTCTCATATACTTGAGCCAAATGATAATAGAATTGAGAATTTCTATATTCAGGTTCGATGGTGTGAAGAAGCGTGTAAGAGGTAGCGGGGTCACTTTCCAAGCATTGCATCGCCAGGTATCTCGCAGATACCGGATTGCTATCCCAGAGTTGTTTAGCTAACCTAAAATGTTTCTGTTCATCATGTATTCCCCTCTCCCTAGAGTAGCAACCAGAGTTGGAATGAAACATTGAGGCAAGTTTTGTTTTGTCCAAGCATTTTACTTTGTCAAAATGATAATCAAATATCCCATTGACTGGATCTATAACTAACAGCTTTAGGTCCGGGGAGTCTATAGCACTTAGAGCTGAAAGCATCTCTTTTCTGAATTTGGGGTTAAGGTTAAATGCTGGGTGGCCTTTGACACGTTTATCTTTAATCAAAATTCCTATGCATGCGTGTCCAATTTCGACCCTTTGTTCCGTATTCACAACTTCCAAAGCCATTACCCTGACATCTCTTCTATCTGAGACTGCAATCTCCGCCATTTCCAAATATGCCATTGTCAACTCCAAGCAATTTGCCTGTTTTGTTTTTAGAACTTCTTTAACCGTCTTGCTGCCATGTTCCCTGTCTTCTATAAACATACTCCCTTGAATGCCATATTCTCCTTCGCTCTTCAGAATCTGGAAAATAGCCGCGAGTCCAAGAAGGGGATCGCCGTATTCAGTATTTATCGCAACAGCGACTCTTTTAGCTTCTGGCGGGAGTTCGAATATCCCCCCATACTCAGTTTTGGATTTTTCTGGCGCCGTTTCCACTAAATAGTTGGGGGAGCTGCGCATCCTTCTCAAAACGCCCTTCGGAAACTCCAATCTACTCCTCTCTCTTGGATCTGATATGTCCGTAGAACCGACCATCTCAAGTGAGTGTGAAAGAGAAGGTTCTCCTGCTACCTTTTCTGTTCCGTCTGGTGCGATTATACGGATGCAAGAATCAGGGTCGAATCTTATCGTGTCTGCAGGATGTTGCATCTTGAGAAGAGTGCTGAAAGCTTGGACCGTTCCAGTAAGACGATTTATGTTCTCAGGAGGTGTCTCCCTCTTTTTCCAAAACGTTTTGATACTAGTTGTTGATTGCTCCAATCCAGTAAATACCAGAGGCATATTAGCCTCTTTTGCTGCATTCTGGAAATCATTGATAACGGACAGTGTTTCTTCCGCGATGGTGTTGGAGCCAGGGAGGTGGAGGTCAAAGGCTTCGATCTCCTTAGCTATATGGGGATCCATCAACACCTGAAAAGCAGTAACCGCGAGACCAAATATCTCACCACATGTTGGAACAGCTCCTATGTCGTGGAAGAAAGCACTGGATTTATCGGCAAGTGCCATTCCATAACCACTAAACTCATCTACAGAATCAAGAATCTCAATAAGCTGGCTTTTGGTATCTTCGGAATATGGTTGGTTGAATATGTGGTCTTCTGGATTTCCTGCATCAACAATTCTCAAATCTTCTTTTGCTGACCATATTACCCAGGAATCATCTATTTTAAGAGAAGTAGCCCTTAGAAAATCGTGTGTATCTCGTGTGATCTGAGACGTTACCATAGGGATACTCGGGACTACTCCCTCTTCATCCATACACCGTCTGAATGAGGATACTATGCCATCCTGGATATCTGTTGCAACCGGAAGATCCCCTCCGTTTTTTAGCATATGCTCTATGTAAGATGCTTCTACAAGCATCATTGTTTCGTAATCTATCCTCTCACCGAATCGTATGGTTCTCATCTCTTCCCCTGCTCTCTCTTTAAAAGCCTCACTTTCCACAAATCCTATTTCTGGCAGATCGGATGTTGCTTCGGATAAGAGTGCATTTATCGTGTATGCCAGAATACGGTTATTTGCTTCATATGCATCCACTACCGTATCCAATACCTGTTGAGCTGTAGGTTCCACCCCATCACGAATCTTGTGGAGGATGCATGCGTCCAAGGCTAGTCTGGAAGCTTGGTCCTGCTGAGTTTCAGGCAAGGTCTCCTTTATTGCTTCTATTGCTGCTGGGGAGATCCCGGATTCGTCATCAAGTTCTTCATAACCCTTCTTCCTCCGCTTTCTTCTTTTGATGAGTTCCTTCGCTTCGTTTATTTTTTCCAAAGCGCTCCTGAACTCTTTATCCCCCTCCTTGGTTCTGCCATCGCATTCCCCCAACGCCTCCAACAGCCTGAATATCTCTTCCCGATGTAGCCCCTCTTCAAGCAGTTTTATATTTATAACCTCAAAATCTTTTGCAAAATATGCTGAATGCAGGACGTCCCCCCCAATTAGCTTCTCGAATTCATTTACAATACCGATCAATCTAATATATGTGTCATCCTGCAACTTATCCGCGAGATTTGGAAACATCTCCGATAGCATTTTTCTTGCGGTGCGTTCGGTGAGGCCCTCATATAGCCACTTTAATGAGTGACCTGCGTAGTCGCTCCTGAAGTCTCCGATATGGTGGAGCGATTCATGCAATATAGTCGCCAACACAGATGCTTCAATAGCTTCTTTCCCTTTCTTGCCAACATCTGTTTTTATTTTTTCTAAATTAATTCCAAAGAAAGCATATTCTCTGGCGTATTTCCCTTTCACAGGGTATGTCCCTAACCATTCAATTTCATCTTCCTTTGCAAAATCCCCCATCATCTCTGGGTGTGGTTCGTAAAATTTCTCTGCAAATTCGTAATTGCCCCTCGCAACGAAAAATTTCAAGGATTCTAATGGATTTGATTTGAATTCGCCAGGAAACTTCTCATTAAGCCACGTAAACATCTTGTCGTGCATCTTTGGCACTAGCCTTGTCCATTCCCTTACTTCAGCATCTGCCCCTTCCCTTGAGCGAATCATCAGGATTGTCCGCTCAACTATACTCTTTGCTTTTTTCAAAACTGTCGCAAGCGGTTTTCTCCCACGCGTTTGGGCAACTGGGAACGGAATTGCCATAGTATCTGCTTCAGGCACTTTTTCTCACCTAGTTCTCTTCATCATATTTTTCCAATACCTCTTTCAGGTGCGTTCGTGGATTTCTTCCCCCGTCAGCCTGAACCAAGCCCTATTCCGCGCATCTCTAACCTCAGTATAATATACTTCCAGTTGCATATGGGCCTCACGGTTTTCTTGATTCATTTTTTTTCCTACAGAGATATATTCTTTGCACAATTTCCTGTAGTCTTCCCTAGTGGTCACTTCATTGAATCTTCTCTCGAAGTCCAAATGGATTTTCTTAAACCTCTCTTTCGTTTCCTCAAATTCTTGTTTTTTCTCTTCTTCTTCCATTTTTGTCACCCTTAGTTTTTCATCTTCAGTCCTCTTCCCTTCCTTCTCTTTCCTTATTTTATGTGCTTCCTTAGCCTGTTTTTCAGCTTTCAGCTTTTTTTCCTTATCCAGCACACGGGCTCTTATGAAAAGTAGTATGAATACTGCAACTATAATGTGCAATGGTTTAATTCCTGTTTCTTCATCAGAATCCTGATTTCGCTTCATTTTTTTGTCTTTTCTGGCCACCTTGGATTTCATTCCTGCATTTTTCCTGCGCTTGCTTGATCCCACATCATTTATAACGTCGTCTATAACGCCATTTGGGAGGGATCCGCTCCCGTCCCCATATCCTTCCTTGCCTTTATTTGCCTTCCGCCTCAATTCCTCCTCCATCCTCTTCAACATGGCCTTCGGTGATTCCTGCATTTTGCTCTTATCCCGCTCTTTCATATTTTCCCAAAGTATTTCATGATGCCTGTACCAGGGAATAGGGCGCTTACCGGCTTCTTTGCCTTTAGATTTATCCACTTGTGCAATTACAGAGAGATTGTCCGGGAGCGCCTTGTGGCTTGAGGCAGGAAATGCGGGCTTGATACATATAGCAGAACTTGCAAGCAATGCAGTAGAAAACACCAGGATCCTTCCCTTCCCCATATGTATTATTAGCGGTGGCAAAAAGTATTAAAACTTGTGTGAATAGCTGGCAGATTTGAGCGGATGCTACTAGTTTGGTGAAACCCTTTTATTTTTTCCCTCCCTTTTCCATCTATGCTGCTGAAAAAAATAGCCCTCCTACTATTATTCGTTATTTTTCTTGTCGCATCGCAGTATGCACCAATTTTTTACCCGGATGACCCCCTACTGGTAAAGGCGGTGGAAACCCTTGCAATAATCTCTTTCGCACTGCTTCTGGACTCCTTAGTAGGTGGAATAGTCGCAAGAATCAAGCTTTTCAAGGTAAGGTATTTTCTTGCAAAGATTTCCAGTTACCTAATCTATGTAGTTGCACTCGTAATCGCAATGGGAATCTGGATTGAGCAGACCCAGAGCTTAGTAGTTGCAATGGGTTTCATAGGTGCAGGAATTGCAATTGCCCTCCAAAGGCCCCTAATGAACCTGGTAGGATTCCTTACCCTAATAACCGTAAGGCCATATGAGGCAGGAGACAGAATAGAGGTAGATGAGGTAAGCGGGGACGTAATAGACATTGAATTGATGTATACGAAGCTCATGGAGATAGGGGGAGATGCAAACTACGACCAGTTCACAGGAAAAATCAAGGAAGTCCCCAACTCCTTCGTATTGGAAAAGGTGGTAACAAACTACTCAAAGGATTTTGCATTTATCTGGGAAGAGATGATGCTTCCCATCACATACAGCAGTAACCTCAAGAAAGCAACGGAAATAATGGAGGGTGCAGCAAACAAGATCACAAGGCAATTTGTAGAGAAAAGCACCAGGCAACTGAAGAAAATGACCTACAAATACCTCTTGGAGTCCAGGGACGTAAAGCCCACGGTTTACGTAATCCCAACGGACAACTGGATTGAGCTAAGATTAAGATTCATAGTGGATGCAAAGCACAGGAGAACACACGTGGATCCGGTATTTAAGGAAATCCTGGACAAATTCCAGAAAGCAAAAGATATACGGATATCAAGCAAAACAACCGCGAGAGTCTGGGACACCAGGAGAAAAGCAGATTACTAAAAGAAATTATTCAGGAGGTTTTTCTTCCTCCTGCTCTTTTTCATCATCCTTTTCCAGGAACTTTTTGCAATGGCCCACTGCAAAGTCCATTGCTTTTTTAGAATCCCTGCTTTTGGAATACTCAGATGAGAATGCTGCAAAGAAGGTCTCTCTTGCCCCTATTGAGGCACATGTGGCAGGGTCTTCAAGCAGGTACTCGTGCTCGTTTCCGCTTTCGGTTACACTGATCTTCTCTTCTCCCTTGAACACTACAAGAACCCCATTCTTCTTTATATGGGAAAGCAGGTTCTCAGGAATATACTGCATTTCCAAAGGAGTGGTTTTCAGCACCTTGACTTTCTCAACGTTCTTCACACACCAGTCTTTCTTTCCCCCGAAATTGTCCGGATCACGGACAAATCCGCGGGAATCCACATAAATCTCGCTGAAATCTCCCTTCAGTTTATCTATGCAAATTTCATTGGAAACGGCATATGCAAGAACTACGTTAGATGTAATTGGTGCATGCGTTATCTTGCATGCGAGCGGAAACCTTCCCTTCTCCTCCCCATTCTCTATATGTATCTCGACAATTCCCCTTTTGCTCTTTGCAAGCTCATAATCTTCCCCGAGTTCATCAAATACGTTCTTAATGAAATGGGCTGGTCCGCCCTCTTTCTTCTCAATCGTATTGTTGTCCCTGTCCATCACTAGGTTATCCGCAAAGCATCCTGCTATAAAGAACTTAGCCATTTCATCACATCCTTTCCGTGCCTTCCATCAACTCTCACTTTGTGAAAGTCCATTTACTGGTCGCGTAATTTTTACCTTCCCCAAGCTAAGCAGTACCAATTATCACTTTTGGATCTCCTGGTTTTTAATTCTAGCTACAAATTTTTTTGTTAAGTGTACACCCACACATTACCTCCCAAACCCCCTTTTTCGGAAGCGCACCTCCGAAGGCTTTTTAAACTAAAACGAAGAGTATACTGACGTTACAAGGTAAGGCGCCATGCACATTTCCAGCATAAAGCTCAGAGGTTTTAAGTCATTCAAAAAGGCAGAGATAGAGCTACCGCACGATTTCATTTGCCTTGCCGGGCCTAACGGAAGCGGAAAAACCAATGTGCTTGATGCAGTGCGTTTTGCACTCGGGGAAAAATCCCTCAAATCCCTTCGTGCAAGGAAAGTAAAAGACCTTATCTGCCACAACTCCAAGATTGCGGAAGTAATCCTGAATTTCCAGGATGAAAAGAAATACGAATTAAGGCGAGCAATCAAGGAAGATGGAAAAGTGCGCTATGTGCTTAATGGAAAAACAACCACGCGCACCTCAATTCTCGAATTGCTCAAGAAATATAACCTGGATGCAAGCGGAAGAAACATCATTGCCCAGGGTGAGGTCCAGCGTGTTGTAGAGATAAGCGGGAGGGAAAGAAGGGGGATAATTGATGCTGTTGCAGGGATTGCCGATTTCGAGGCAAAAAAGAAAGAAGCGCTGAGAGAACTTGAAATTGTAGATGGAAGGATGAGGGATGCAAACCTCGTGCTCGGGGAGCGCAAAGCATTCCTGAACGAACTGGAATCTGAAAGGGGCCGCGCCTTAAACTACGCATCTGCTTCCGAAACAGTAAAGCGCTCAAAAGCCTCACTTATCCAGCTTGAGCTCAAGAATGCGGAGAAGAAGAAAAAGAAACTAATAGATTCGCTTAAGGATGCGCGCAAAGGCGTTGAATCCGTAAGGAAGGAAATGGAGAGAATCGAAGAGGAAGTAAAGAAGGAAGACGAGAAAAAGGCAAAGATCTCCGCGGAAATAGGTGCAAAAGAGGAAAGGGAAAAACTTTTTCGTGAACTGGAAAAAACAAAAGCCGAAATCATCTCAAAGAAGGAGTCCCTCCAGGAATCAGAAGAAGCGCTCCAGAAGCTAATCTCCTCGCTCGAATCACTTGAAACGGAAATAGGCTCCGAAAAGAAAATGCTCCAAACACTTTCCGAAGAGGAAAAAGAGCTAAGGAAGCAGATGGTTCCACTCGAAAGCCTTAGGCTGGAGCACAGGGAGAGCGCAGAGGTTTCCGCACTTAGGAAATCCATGGAGGGCCTGGAGGATGAGCGTGTCCGCATCCGTGAGCAGGCAATTATCCTTAAGGGGGAAATAGAAAATTCCCAGTCACTTATTTCAGAAAAGAAAAGAACCCTTGAAGATGAAGGGGGCTCGGAAGCTTCCGCAGGAGAAAACATGGAAGCGGATATTGGAGAGCTCCGCAGGAAACTCAAGGGTGCAATAGATGCACAGGACCGGCTTTTTTCCAGGGAAAAGGAACTGAATGCAGAGAATGCAGGCCTGGACCGGGAACTCCTTTCCCTAAGGGAAAAGGTTGCAACCCTTCGTGCCCAAACTTCCGCTCATGTGCGCAATCCCGCACTCCAGTTCGTTTCTGAATTGAGGGAAAGCGGCCAGGTGAATGGAATCCATGGTACTGTTGCGGAATTAATTGAATTCAAGCCCGAATACTCAAAAGCAATAGATGCGGCAGGCGGAGGCCGCCTCCTCTATGTGGTGGTGGATTCTGCGGATGTTGCAGTAAAAATAATCTCCCACCTGAAGAAAGCAGGGAGGGGAAGAGCAACATTTATCCCGCTCAAGGAGGTGAACTCCCCGCAGATAAATGCGAAGGGGGGCATGGGCCCGCTTGTAAACTTCGTTAAGTTCAATCCAAGGTACTCAAACGCAATCAACTTCGCATTCGGGAATACGCTTCTTGTAAAGGATGCAAAGGAAGCAAAATCGCATGGAATCGCAAAGGAGCGCATGGTTACAACCGATGGAGACCTCTTTGAAAAATCCGGCATAATTACCGGAGGAAAGACAAGAGGAGGGATTGCTTCCGCAGCCCAGCTTTCCAAGATGGAAGCGGAGCTCGAAGGGGTAAAATCCCGCAAAACCGGAATAATTGATGACCTTTCCGCAATAAGGGACGAGATGTCCTCCTTCCGCAGGGAAAAGGCGGAAACCGAAATCTCGCTCAAAAAGAAAGAAGTGGAATTTGAATCAGTCCAGGAAAAGCTCGAAGAACGAAAAAAGAAGGAAAGGCGCGTAGGGGAAATAAGGGACGAGATGCGCAAGCTGGAAAAATCCATTGAGCTTTCCACTTCCAAATTAGCTTCCTATGAAAAGAAAATCGGGGAGTTGGACTCCTCAATCACCACTGCGGAAGAAAACCTGCAGAAAGCAATAGAAAATGAATCTTCCCGCCTGGAATCAATGGAAAAGGAGAGGGAGGACAAAACAAAGCTTTACTCCTCCCTGCGTGCACAGGCGGATTCAAAGAGAAGGGAATTCGAAGTGAGAACCGATGGTCTCAAGGACCGTGCATCCCGGATGGCCCGCACCGCAAAGGAAAAGGACGAGCTGGATTCCAGAATAACCAATCTTTCTTCCCAAATCAAAAGGAAAGAGGATGACCTTTCCAGGGTAGAAGAGAGGCTTGGGGCGTCCAATGCCGCAATCAGAAAGCTCATGGACCAGATGAACGCATTTGAACAGAGGCTCCAGGAGCTTGGGGAGAAAAGGGGGGAATTCCAGGTTGAGCTTTCCAAGCACGAAAAAACCCTTACGGTTTCAGAAGTTGAAATAGAGAACCTGGATACGCGCCTCGCAGACCTGCAGGCGGAATTTGAGGAATACAATGAAGTTGAGCCGCTGGAGGGGGGAAAGGAGCAGCTTACCCAGATGATGCGCTCTGCAGAATCCACCCTTTCCGAATTGGGGGCAGTAAATCTCGCAGCCCCAGAGATGTACGAGGAAAAATCAAAGGAAGTAAACGAGATGCAGGAAAAGATAGAGACGCTGCGCGTGGAAAAGGAAGCAGTAATTGACATGATTTCAGGAATTGATGAAAAGAAGAAAGAGGCATTTTTCGAGACTTTCCACGAAGTGGATATGCAGTTCCAGAAACTATTTACGCTCATTAACATTGGGGAAGGCCACCTTTACTTAGATAAGCCATCCACCCCGTTCGAATCAGGTCTCTATATAAAAGTAAAGAGGAACGACCGTGACCATTCCCTTGAATCCCTTTCCGGAGGGGAAAAGAGCCTTGTTGCGCTCATGTTCGTATTTGCGCTCCAGTTCTACAAGCCCTCCCCTTTTTATGTGCTGGATGAGGTTGATGCCCCATTGGATAAGGTGAACACAAAGAACCTTGCAAAACTCCTTACCGAGCTTGCGCCCCAGTCCCAGTTCCTGGTTGTAAGCCACAATGATATAATGATGGGGATGGCCAGTGCAGTACTAGGTGTAAGCAGGGTGGACGGAGTCTCAAAAATAGTGGGTGTAAAATTGGAAAAGGAAATAGAAGCGGAAGAAGCTTCCGCAGCCTAATCTATCTTATTAAGGTATATCTCCCTTGCTCCGAGAACCATATCCCCGGTAACTGTTGCATTGAAGCTAACCAGTGCGGTTTCCCCTTCTTCGAAATCAAGTTTGGATGCAACTTCTATTTCTCCTGCTTCCAGTGCATATCCATCAAAGATTTTTGGGAACTCAACATTGTAGGTTTTTACCTGTTCATATTCAAATTCCAGGTCTGGGGTTTCCTCAGCAATAATCCTCAGGGTGGAATCCGGGAAGGTTGCCCTCCCTCCGAAATCCTGCTCCGCAAGGGTTCTGTTCGTAAAGTTCTGGAGCACGCTTGCGCTTCCCTCAGAAATATAGGTTACGTATTCGGTTTTCATGAACATTGTTTCTGTTGAGGTGAGGGGAGTTTCAAACACAACATAATCCTTCCTCTCATAAACCACGTTTTCTTCCCCATACTCTTCAGTTATTTCTTCCAGGAGTAAAGTCCTGTTCTCCCATGGAATCCTGAATGAGTATGCAGTGGTGTTTGCGCCAACTATTGTTCCTTCCCCTGAAAGCTCAACATCAGAATAATAGCTTTTTGCATCAAGGATGCGGTAGGTGATTATTCCATCAGTTTCAATCGAAAGCATATAGCTTACCTTTCTTCCGGTTTCCAGCAAAGGTTCCATAAGCATCTGCTGATATCCCCCCTGTATCTGCATTTCGCTTCCGTTTGCAAGAACAATAGTATATTCATCAGGAAGCCCTATCTGGGCCGCTGCAAAGCTGGGTATGCCCAGGTTCTTGAACCCATTATACACTTCCATGGTTTTTGCAGAGTCCCTGAGCGTAGCCCGGTAAAATCCGCTTCCTTCTTCCATTTCCTCCAGGCTCAGCACCTCCGGGTTTCCGGAAATCTGGCTTAACTGCACTTCAGAAGGAGCCTGTATGTACAGGAATGCCCCATAGGAGTAAATGCTTACATTCACGTTTGCCGTGCCCGTATACATCCCACCTTCGTCCACACCCCCTCCGGACCAGTTCTGGATGCTCATCGAAAAGGGCTCCATAAGGAAAAGAAGCGCTAAAAATACAACTAATACTTTAACTATCAAGCTTTTATCCATCAAAAGCACCGGATTAGAGTTAAGTAAAAACACTTTTAAACAGCACCGCCACAATATATTCTAAATCATCTTGATTATTTGGTGTTAAACATGGTTGAAAAAGGAGATTTTATACTCTTAGATTTAGAAGGGAAAGACCAGGATGGAAGGGTCTTTGATTCCACAAAAGGAGAAGTTTCGAAAAAACTCCACGGAAAGGAGGGCCCCCTCCTCGTAGTCTTTGGAATGGACCGGCTTATCCCGGGAATCTACGATGCGCTTCACGGAATGAAGAGCGGAGAGGAAAAGGATATCCACCTCACTTCCCAACAGGCATTCGGAGACAGGAAAAAAGACCTTGTAAAGATAATGTCCTCAACTGAATTTGCAAAGCACCAGGTAAAACCCGAGCCCGGCCTGGTAATCCATGTGGATACGGATACCGGTCGCCTCTACGGAACAGTAAAGAGCGTAACCGGAGGCAGGGTAATGGTGGATTTCAACCACCCGATTGCGGGCCAGGAAGTGGATTACCACCTGAACCTTCTCAATGTTTATACAAAGCCTGAGGAAAAGGTAAAGGAGCTTATTGCTTACCTGGAGCTTGAAGGGGATTTCAAGCTTTCCAAGGAAGGTGAGCTCAACATAACCCTCAAGAAGAAGGAAGGGCAGGAATACGAGCTTCACAAGGCAATGCTCCTGGTCACGGCCAGATCCAAAATCACAGGAATTAAAAAGGTTGATTTGAAGGAAGAGTAGATGTGCAAAATCTGCGAAATTGCATCCACAAATTCCGAATACCTTTCGCTTCTGGAAAAGATGGTGGGCGAAGACCAGGAGAGGCTCAAAACCACAAACGAGTTTCTGGACCGATATCCATCCCTTTCCAGGAACCTTTATACTTCATTGAAATGGCCAACTAAATTCTCCACGCCCCTATTTGAAGCAAGGGCAGCATTCGCAATCCCCAACAAGTATTTTCAGCCTATTCTGCTGGACGGGGAACGGATGGGCAACCACTTTGCGCATGGGGCCACCCGCTCCGTATTCTTTTCTGGGGACAAACTGGTTTTGCTTTCCAAAACAATCGGGCAGGAAGTAGGGCGGCCNTTTCTNTCCAGTTTCCTCTTCACTCATTTTGAGAAGGGCGAATATGACATTGCATTTGATGGGAAGGACCTGAAGATTTCCGCAAGCATGGAGAAGCCCCTCAAAAACATGATCACCGGAAAAGTGGAAAAGAAGAAAATCCACTTCAACTTTTTCCACCAGAACCTGGAAGGAAGAATCATTTCCAAGGAACAGGCAATGCAATCCTCATACGTAAAGAAAACATTAGGAAAACGAGGGAACGTGCGCACCCTTTTCGCTTCTGCAGATTTGGAGGGGTATGTGGTTTCCGTATCCCATTTTTCTCCGCACCCATTTATGCTGAGATTATGCAAGCAATTTGGGTATGAATCCTTCAGGCAGTTCCAGGAGCATTCCCTGGATTATTTCAAGGAGCACCTCAACTTACCTTAATTTCTCAGGAAAAAACGAATATCCGACTAATTTGTAGAGGAGCTTTGCTGCAAAAATCTCGCTCACCACTTCGCCCTCAATGGGCGCAAGCTCCACCAAATCAAAACCAACAATCTTCTTTTTTTTCGCAACCTCGCGCAGGAGCTCCAGCCCCTGGTTCCAGGAAAGCCCTCCAGGGTGCGGGGTCCCCACCCCAGGAACCTCAGAAGGGTCAAACCCATCCAAATCAATAGTTATGTACACATTTTCCCCAAGTGCATCCAGAACATCTGCAATCCTGAACTCTGCGCCCCACCACTTCAGGTTCGGATTTTTCTCCAAATATTCAACACACTCCCTGCTCATGCTCCGAACGCCCACAATGGCACCGCCTTTCGCATGCTCCATCATCCTGCGCATTGCGCATGCATGAGAATGCCTGTTCCCCTCAAATTCATCACGCAAATCAGCATGCGCATCAATAGACAGAACAGAAACGTTCGGGTACTTTTTTGCGACAGCAGCAACAGCCCCGGAGGAAATACTGTGCTCTCCCCCAAGTACTATGGGGAATTTTCCTGCATCCAGCACACGGGAAACATTCTTCTCCACATCAGCACAAACATCCCCTGCTTTCCGTTCCCCTCCTTTCACAGGTTCCATCACATGGAACCCTTCCGGGAACCCATCCCCAATCGTTCGGAGCCCAAGCTCCATCTCATTGTATTCAACCTCAAGGCTTCCGTGCATTATCCCGGCTGGCCCGTTTCCTGCCCCTTTTCTGAAATACGCTGTCCCTTCATATGGGACAGGGAGGATGCACACCTCTGCCTTCTCAAATGGAGCATTGTGCTCAAGAAACTGGAGTTCCATATGTTTTTCATGCCTGCGCACAGTTTAAATTGCTTTCCTGAGTTAGCAATTCATGCTTCCACCTCGTGAGGTTACTCCGATGGACACTCTTGCGCACCTAAGGGAATACTGGAAACTGGTGAGGTTCGAGCATGCAATCATGCTCGCGGTTGCAGTAATTATCGCGATAGTGATTACTCTAGGGGAAATTCCTGAAATGGGCAAGCTCTTCTTCCTCGCCCTTCTCGTTCCAATTTTCAGCGAAGTAGGTTCCTTTGCATTAAACGATTACCTGGACCGGGAAGCAGACCGCATAAACGGGATGATGGACCGCCCGTTGGTAAAGGGAACAATCCAGCCAAAGAGCGCCCTTCTCCTTTCCATATTCTCCTTTGCAATCTCAATAATTGCAGGATACCTCATAAACGAAATCGCATTCCTGATTGCAGTGTTCTACAATGCATTTGCAGTTCTTTACAACATAAAGCTCAAGGACCTCCCCCTTGTAGGGAACATATTTATTGCAACCACAATGGCAATTCCCTTTATTTTCGGGGCATATGTCTATACCGATTCTCCCCCAGAAGTGCTCTGGGATATTGCCCTCCTGGGATTCATTGCAGGCCTTGCGCGCGAAATAGTAAAATCCGTAGAAGACATGGAAGGAGACAGGGAAGCAAGGAAATCCAAAACCCTTCCAATCCTAATCGGAAAGGGCCCATCACTCTTTATCTCCTCAATGCTCTTCCTTTTGTTTATCCCCCTTACAATAGTTCCATACATGATGGACCTTTCAATACATTTTGCTTCAGGATTCTTCCTTTTCATTGCAGACATTTCAATCCTGATACTTGCACTATACCTGCTTTACGCAAGGGAAGACAAAACTTTTTCAATGACCAGGAAATATTCACTTGCAGCACTCTTCTGCGGGCTCATTTCCCTGCTGCTTGCTTCGCTCGGCCTGTAGCTGGTGTGCAGGATGAAAATTAAGCTTGATTAATTGTTCCTGCAAGTCTATTTCTTTTGAAGTAAGCATTCCCAGGATGCTTCCTGCAGCCCACTTATCCAGCTTTCCATCATCTAGCATATTCCGGACAAGGTGCTTAAGGAAACCCTGTTCTTCAAGCAAAACATCCTCATCCGCACTTTCAAGTTCTGCTCCTTTTCTTTCACATGCCTGCGTAAGCAGCTTTTTGTTTTTTGCTTCCTTTCCTGCAAGAAATTCAATTCCTGTTTCAAGGTTTTTTTCAAGTTTTTGTGCCTTTACAGAGTGTTTTTGGAATTCCTCAATAGGAACAGAGCAAACTTCGTAAAGCCTCTGGGAGATTCCAAATAATGCGACAAGCAGTTCTTCTGTGGAAAGTGTAACCATTGTTTTCAGCCTTCCCAAATCAGGTTCTTTTGGGATTTCGGGAAGAATGTCCATATGGTATATTTCTGCATCATAGCTTCCGGAACAATATTCCAATATATTCTCTATTGGCAAAAATCTTGAGAGTGCTGCCGCAAGCCTGTAATCTTCTTTAGATATCTTTACTTCCCATTCTGAAAAAGATGCACATGAAGCCATCCTGTGGAGCGCAACCAGATATGCGGTACGTGCTTCCTCATCTATTGTGGGCTCTGCAGCCATCCAGGCAATCATCTGTGTTCCCCTTATTCCCCCATCTTCCATAAGAGTCTCCAGTGCATGGGAATCCTCAGGAAGCTGCAAAGCAGAAATTCTTGCAAGGAGAAGCGAGAATACAGGATGCATTCCGGAAGCTGGAGATGTTTTGGATACTGCCTGGTAGGTCCCGGTAAGCTCTACCTCCAGGTTCACGTCTTCAATAAGCTCTTTGAGTTCTTTTGTGCTGAAGGTCTGCATCTTCTGGATCCCCTCACGGTTTTCCCCACAGGAACTGTAGTGCATAATTCCCTCTTCCATGGGAACGGCAATCCCCTCAAGCATGAAAATAAGCTTTTTAGCAAGGCTTTCTTTCTCTTTAAATTCTTTAACATCCAATGGCGATTCATTTATTACATTTAATTTTTCCAGCACAGAAACAATTTTTTCCCTAAGCAGAGTTTTTGCCTTTTTAGTAACGTCTACACCATTAACCCTGGCACAATTTTTTTCGCATGATTTTCTAAATAAGCAGTCCCCTTCCTGCTTTGGCGCAAGCAATATGGGGCGAGAAACTCTTTTTTCCTGGATTCTGCGCTCTTCCTTCATGCATCATTACCCTTACTAGATATATATTCATGTTACAAAATGTTTATAAACGTGGTCTTTTACCTATTTCTGCTCCCCTAACCTTTTTATATTGCTTCTTACCATGATTAATCCATGCCTGAAGCACAGAAAGCAACACCCATCAGGGAAAATATGGTGAACGATGTCATCGCCAGCCATGTGAGAGCAGCGGCTGAAATTCGAAATTTCCACCTTAGGATGAGGGAAGCAGGCATTAAGGGGCCAATTAAGCTAGCACAGAAAGAGCGCTCAAAGCGGCTTCTGGGAATTTTGAGGGGATTCCGCGAGAAGCTCAAGGATAAAGCAAAGCAAATTATAATGGGAGGAGATGATTTGGATGCAAGCAAGGAAGTGCAAAATATCGCTCTTGCCTTTTACCTGGAGGATTTTCTCAACGAAGCACACAATCGTGCCCTTAAGGCAAATGTTTCTAGGGATTACGCAGTTGTGCTTTCCACAATAGATATGGTGAACAAGCTCCTGAATGATGATTATTTTTACAAGAGCCATGGGGAAATAGCACTCAATTTCATGGTTCTCAAAGCCTCCCTGGACATCTGTGCGGAGATTTACAACATAAATTCCATGGAGCTTGATGATGCAGTCAAGAAATACAAGCCTGCAGCCAAAGAGTTCGTAACCTCAGAAAGAACTGTCAAGCCAAAAGAATCGGAACTGAAGGTATGGGGTTTTGTATCCTCCCGCCTTTCTTATCTGGAGCCACGAATGAGGGGGGAGGAGTCTGTTTTCAAGGATGAGCTCAGGGGAGTTATTGCGAAGATGCTAATCAAAAAAGGCTCCAAAGGCATCCGTTTCAAGGATGGCAACACCACACTCACTATAGATGCTTCCAGCACTGAAAATGAGAAGAACAAAAAACTGGAAGAGATTGCGGATGCACTATATTTTGCCCTGGCAAAAGACATGTTTTTCCTTAGAATCATTTCACAAAAGCTGACGGACACAGGGGAAATTTCTGCAAGTGAAATGGATGAAGTAAAAGAGATGGCGGCCGAAGGGAAAACCCCAAGATTTCTTACTCCAGTTGTGTAGGGAATTTATTTACATACTTTTCTCCTATTTCCCACTCCCTTTATAAACATTATGTTACATATAATATAACCGTTATAACGAGGTATTCCTATGCAGAATCAAAGAAAATTCCTAGTTCCCAGCATTCCTTTTGGCGATGTTCCCAGAGTGAAAAAGTTCGCAAAATATTTTGGCAAGGCAGAAGTGGACCTTATAGGGATAAAGCAGAGGGTGAACCCCTACCAGAACAGCCGCATAATGTCATTCAGGGCGGTTATGGATTCTGCCCGCATGAAAGCCCATGCTATGCACCTCAGGTTTTTTGACCTAAGCTTTGAGGACCCTAAAGTAAGGGACAGGTGCCTTGCAAACTGCAACAACGCATATGACATATTCCGCCCAAAAATCGCAGTCATCCATCCAGGAAAAGGGGATGTATCCGCGCTTGTTTCCAATATTGCCTTTTTGGCTGAAAGAATCCCCCCAGGGCTTACCCTTGTTCTTGAGAACATGACTTCTCCCGATGCGCCAATCAACTCCCCGGAAACAGTAAGACGGTTTGTTGAGCTAATCAAGGACCTTCCGCCAAATGTTGGGATTTGCATTGATGCTTCACACTGCCCTTATTGGATTAATTCCACAATCACGGGCCATGAGTATACTTCCCTTGTCCTTGAATATATGGAAGCCGCTTCCCCAAGGCTGAAGCACCTCCATTTTTCAGATTTGGGCTTTGAGGGGGACATGCCGCTTAAGCACCTTCCGTTTGGAAAGGGAATAATCGACTGGGAGAGGCTTAGTTCCCATCTCCAGAAAACAGGCTATGAAGGGAAGGCAACAATCGAAATTCGCTTTACTGAAGATGTGATTTCTGACATCATTGCTTCTGCCCGCTATTACTATGGCACAGAACCTGAAGAAAGGTTTTTAAGCCTTGGAACCGGAAACAAGACTATGCCTGAATTGGACATGATTAAAAAAGAAGAAATGCTCGAGCGAGTTGCCAAGCTCCCATCAATTGGGCCTGTTCCGGAAACATTATCCAGACTACTTAATATGCCCAAAGAAGGCCTGCTCGAGCAAACCGAGGATTTCCTCTATCTTGTCAGCCCTTCTGAAGATTACAAAGAAGGCCATGCTGATCCATACGATGTTATTACAGAAGAATCAAGGGATAGAATGGATTGGGGGAGATACGTATTCGGAATCAGGTACCATGGTACCAAAGTAAGTGCCGTTCTTGTTGACAAGGAGAGGAAAATCAGTGTTGAGGAAATCATATTGAGGGCACAGGGAGATGCTGAAGTCCACTGGGAAGATTTTGAGAAAGCAATAAAAGAAGCAATCAGCTATGCCAAGGATGAAACGATAAATGAGCGCATTGCAGTGGACCACATAAACTTGAACTCTTTTGGAGATCCGACTATTATAGATAAACTTGATTCAAGGTCATGGGACTAAAATCAATACTCCACTTATGCATTTCTTCTTTTCAGTTCAGCTTCCATAAGACTGATTTCTTCAATTAATCTATCTGCGTATTCTGACTCTTTGTACGAATCCCTAAGGGATTTTAGGATGTTATCAGGAATGTTTTGAAGCCCCTCCTTAATGATTTCTGTTTTCCTCTCAAGAGTTTTCCCTTTTTTAGCCCTTTTCACTACCTTTTTCGCTTCCAGCTCCATACTGCGCGCTGTGGCCTTTGCCTCAAGTGCTTTCGCCCGCCTTGCCAATTCTCCTTTTGATCTAGCCGAGATGTCTCTTGCAACTTTCATTACCATCTCTACAGTTACTGAACCTTCTTTTGGGACTTTTTGTTCTGCCTCAGCCATAATCATCTCTGCAAGCTCTTCTGAAACCCTCTTTGCGGATTCTGCAAGTTCTCCCTTTGCACCTTTTGTTATATCCACTAATTCTGCCCTGTATTCTATCCTTTTCTGCAGGTTTAATTTCAAGGCGCCGTGTTCACTTAGCTCTCCCACTATTCTTCTGCTCAGGTTTCCCTCAATCTCCAACAGGAGCGGATTTTTCCCTGAAAGCTCCAGTATTGAATGCACCCCCTGTCTCCACTCAACCATCTCAGCCAATTGATCCCCAATTTCAACATTTCTTCTCTTTATTGTGTTGTCCCTCCAGTCCAGCAAAGCCTTTTGGTCAAATGGAGAAAGCTCTCCACTTAATTTGCTTTTTATCCGTTGGTCCATTGCTGTTTCAATCTCCTTAATGAGTTTTGGAGGTGTTCCTTCAGAAAGATTCAGCATACTATGCACATCCCTCTTCCATTCAATCAGGGCACGCAGCCCTGCACTGGGAACCTCTTCCTTAATGACCCCAAGCCATTCCATAACAAATGGATTGTCTCCAATGTTTGTCATCCCGGCCTTTAGCCCGGTTTTAAATGTTTCTTTTACATGTGCGGAAACGCTTGCTTCTATTATGTGTAGCAGTCTTTCAGGATGTGATTGCACTTCTTCTATTCTTTCTCCAATCCCTTCCCGCATTTTCCTTGTAAATACATTTCCTTCCTGCTTCAACGGAGTGCCTTCATATTTTGCAACAGACTCCATTACCTTTTTCCCATCCATGCGCTTGACTACGTCAATTCCTTCGCGCAACCCCTGAACAAATGTTTGTATCTCCCCAGGAGTGTATTTCCCTAATTTAAGGGATGCCTTCAGCGTGTATGCAAACTTGTGGTAATAATCTAGGTGGTACCTTCCTTGCTTTCCCCAACCCAAACCTGAATTCTCCAAATCAATCCTTGCGAGATTCCATCCGGATTCTGTTTTCCATACCCGGTAATTCTCCCAGTGTGCGTCCGGCACCCCCAGAGCATAATCTATTACGCCCTGCCTCCCCAGGAGCCGGAACAGTTCCTGCCTTTCCTTTGGTGATGCTTTTGGCAATGCATCCTTGAGATCCTTTGCCCCCATAATTTCCTGCAGTGCCAGTTTTCCATCTAGGAATGCATAGCCAAGTGCCGTCTCCCCAACCGCTTGATACATAGTGAGCCCAATCTTCTGCTGCCTGAAATCACCAGTAGTGAAAATTACATCAGTTTCCTTTCCATCCTTTGTTTTAATCTTGCATTTGAAGACTTTGTCTGGCTTTATTACTTCGATTCCTGAAATCCTTCCCTGGGGCACAGGGTTTCCATCCTCCCCTTTGGTTTCCAGTGTCCTGTGCAAGTCAGCAAGTATCTCTGCCTTCTCTGCTTCAATTGCTTTTGCAGGGGCCCATTCCCTGGATGCGGCTTTCTCCCCACCCAGCCTTTCCGCCATTTCTCTGCTTGGCTTTTTCATAAGTGCAGGCTTCTGCCCCTCAAGATAAGCAATCTCTGCTTCCAGCTCCTTTGCAATGTGCGTTTTGGTCAATTGCCCATATGGCAGTCCTTTCTCTTCCG
>JGI10211J14876_10000149_pt1 | contig 27016 bp, 43 predicted proteins | sample Etolagsediment_FD_14876 | JGI IMG/M metagenome (IMG submission 14876)
ATTGTTTACGACCGTGTTGTATTTGATCAGAAGCAAGGTATCACTGACGACGAACAATTTGTTCGGTGGGTGAACGATGTTGCTGATGATGATTTCAAGTATCCAGCTAATTTCACTCAAGACTTTTCACTTCAACAAGCACAATGAGCATCCATTTAGTTATCTCACACGATGAGAAGTACGCGATCGTTAATGCACTTGCTTTTTACGATCGGTATCACAATTCGAACGAGAAGTTCGATGACGATGAACACGAACAGTGGAGGATTTGTTTCCGCGAGGACAATCGTGGGGCAGATGTTGTAGACAAGCTCGCCACTAAAGTTGCACAGAGTTTTTAATCATGGAACTAACTAAAGACGAATTGTTGTACCTGACTGGTTTACTTGATGATCAGCTGCAAGATGTTAAGCGTGGTAATTGGTGGGCCACCACTACTGAACACGCAAACATCCACGGTATTCAACACAAACTGTACTCACTATTAGAAACAGCACTCGAAAAGGATCCGCACAATGACTAAGTTCAAAGGCTACGTTCTTCAACACGGAACATCTCCCATCAACGATTGTCCCTTCGTGGTAATCATGACCATGGAGTCAGATAACACCAAGACCGGCAATATGTGTCAGGTGTGGATACTTAACGAGAACACTCACCCTGTCGATGCCGTAAATCTTGGTACAGATGACACCGTTTGTGGTGATTGTCCGCACCGTAAACAAGCCGACGGTTCACGTTCCTGTTATGTGAATGTGGGTCAGGCTCCTGCTGCTGTTTGGAAATCATACAAGCGTGGCATTTACGGCAAACTTAGTGATCTCAACCCTTCAGACATCGAAGGCAGAAAGATCCGCTGGGGTGCTTATGGTGACCCTGCATTGATCTCACCATCACTCGTTGCACTGCTTAACGAACATGCCGTAGGTCACACAGGGTATACACATCAATGGCGAGCACCATGGGCACAATGGTGTAAGAATGTCTTTCAGGCATCCTGTGATTCTTTCGCAGACTATCTTGATGCCAGTGCTCACGGTTGGAAGACGTTCGCTGTTGTCGCTAAGGGTAAACAGCCATTCAGTGGCAAACTTTGCCCGGCCACAGCAGACAACAGTCAGGCTCAGTGCATCACCTGTTCGCTATGTGACGGTGCTAAAACTGACATCTTCGTCGAAGCTCATGGTCGCGGCGCTAATTATGTAACTAACTAACATCAACTCATGGCACGATCAAATCCAAAGACTTACAAACTTCCGATGTCACTTGAGGACTGGGAATGTTACCTGGACACACCGCAGGAGATTGTTGATCTAATCAACACCAGCTGTCAGAGAGCACTCAACGCATCACAGGATCCTCACACAGGTCTACGCCGTGTCTACATGGTTCTGAATAACTTTGTAGAGTTTGGTCTACGAGACACAGAGTGCGACCACGTCGCTGTTAAGGTAGTCAACACTTACTTCAAAGATCAACCAGATGTCAACAGGTATTCGGTTGGTTTCGTTTGAACCCGATGATAGGATCGGATTTGCTCCAACAACTCACAACAAATCAAATGACACCAACTGACGAGATCTACACAGAAGCTATCCTGTTTATACTCGATAGCATCAGTCCAGTTTCTTTAATCGAGCTCAAAGATGATTTGAGACTTAAATTGATTCGTGCTTACGAACTACAGCCCTCAACCATACAAGGATTGAAGGCTTTAGAACGCATCATTAAAGCTAGTGAACTCTCACGCAAACTGAGAGACTAACTTAACGTAAGGGACTCCGCGATAAGTGAGGATCTGTTCTCTGATGACTGTATCCTCCATCATCATGCGGTCTAGCTGATTCTTCACTTCTTCACGATGTGCGCGAGCTTTGTTGCGATTCAGGTGCAGCAGTAAAGCAGCTTCCATGGTAACTCCGGCTTTGTAGTCGTTGTTACTATAAATCCGCACTTTATTTTATGTAGTTCACCTCGTTACACAAATGAACAAGAAAGACGTTTCATCACTTTTTCTGGCAATCATCGCAGGCATTGGCATCGGTATGCTATCCACACGGAGTCTGGCTGTTGTAACAAACAACCAAGCAAAACACGAGTGCAAGAACAACAATTATCGAAAACTTATCTACATTCACACCGTTATAGGTGACACCTGGCACTGTGTTCCTGCTCACTTCTTTAATCAAAACTAATGAAACTATCGCGGTTGATGCGAATCATAGATGAGCACAAACTTACACCGTCTGACATGCGTTTATTCTTCTTAGTCTGTGAAGAACATCCAGCATCAATTCCACAGGCTCAGGTTGGTGAATACCCAGCCACTCTGGGGATGCCAGACACAAGTGTGTCCAAACACCTCAAGAAGCTCGAAGCCATCGGTTGGTTGAGACGGTCAAAGGTAGATAAGAAATCATTTCAAATTGAATTAACTTTACGAGGTTTAACCTTGTGGGAGTTCTGTCAAGCTAAAGTGTCTCGGAGCCTGCCCACGCTTAATAATGATTCTTCCTGATTTCGAAATTGCTCGGATGTGTTTGAACGGGCTCGTAAAACCTTTCGATTCAACGTTGATCAATCCTGCATCATTGGATGTGCGATTGGGCAAACAGATTCTTATTGAACAAGAAGATGGTCGAGCCTTCGTACCGTTCGATATCAGTGATTACAACACAGACACTCCGTTCTTGTTGGATCCTGGTGAATTTATCTTGGCTCACACGGTTGAAAAGTTTTATGTTCCAGATGATGTAGCCGGTCAGTTTGCACTCAAAAGTTCAGTGGCGAGAAGTGGTATCGAACATTTGATGGCAGGATATATCGATCCAGGCTTTAACAACAGTGTTCTTACGCTTGAGTTAAAGAATGCAAGACGCAATCATCCAGTATTCTTGTGGCCCGGCATGAGAATCGGTCAAATTATTTGGCAACGTATGGCTGCTGTTCCAGCAACAAGTTATCGCATCTCTGGTAGGTACAACAATGACCACTCAGTGACTGGATCAAAAGGACTGAACTAGACAGTCTTTGATCAACTAAATAAGTTAAATGAAATTTAAGTTAGGTAACTAAGTTAAATAAACGACAATCAAAGGTAAATAACTTCTTGTATATAAAAGTTTTTTACTTTGCGATTTTGAGTTTGGTACTCTCTCATGGTATCCCTAGTTACATCTTTTGAATTGCTTGACAGCAGCTAGCTGCAGACGTACAATTCTCTCAGTGACAAACCAAGTCACTTAGGCACACATCAAACACAACCTTTACATGAAACTTTCTGAGATTACCAAACGTGGGCGCAACGCCGCTCTTTTGTGGGACGAATGTGACGAAGCACTGGCTTCAGTCAACGAAACATTCGGCGAACCATTCGAATCAGCTCGTGACACACTCAACGCATCACTTCTCAGCGCTGCTTCATCTGAGATTGATTTCGAAACCTTCAAAGGTAACAACAACCCTTTGCGGTTCGAAGATCTAAAAATCATGGTGATCGTTCGACCTTCTGTTCTGCCTGTTCCTGATAAAAGACTGGATATTCTGAACGTCAGAATTGAGAAGGCAGAAGAAACTCTGAAACTATTAAAAGCAGAGCGTAAGTCTTTGATCGAAAAGTTGAAAATCAAAGGTCATGAATTTGTGACCGAAAAAGTCATCACCGCATTCCGTCGAATCAAATGAACCAAGATCAAGTATTCATTCTGCACTGTTCTATCAGTGCAAGCGTTCGTCAAAGCATTCAAATTGCCTTCGAAGATTACAAACTTCCGCAAGATGTTGTGGAAACTCTAAAAGAGGCAAACTCTATTTCGATCAGACCAAACCTCTCGCAAGCTTTAAAGAAATCACTTGATGAGCTACGGCTCATGCAACGATATCTTTATGATCGCTGCACAATACACTACGGCGACGTTCACTTTCTCCACGCTGATCATTTCGAGGAGGCAAGGGAACGAATTGAAGAGATCAAGAAACGTGCTTTGGCATGTAACCTCGAACTAAGAGAATCTTGGTCAGAGGAGCTTGAGAAGTGGAAACTAACAGTTGATAACTTTTTCTCTCCTCTTTTTAGCGACGAAGATCAACTTGCACTAGTTCGTGCAGCATACATGCGTATCTTCCCAACACAGAAAGAATACAGTAATCCCATTTCTGTAAATGTTGTAGGACCTTACCCTGCGGTCATAGAACGTTGTGAAGATCCGCAAAATGTGCAACAGATTATTGCTAACGAAGCTTCAATAAATACTGAGCAAGTATTAAATGCAGCTAGGCAAGGAGCTATTGATTCAAGTCTCAGTAAAATTGCTGAGTTAATTGATGATTTAGATGCACGTTCTGCTGTTAAAGTCGGTGAACGTGTGTTAAGTGACAATCCGAAGAAACGAGGAAGTTGGCAAATCATCGCTAAAGATATATCTTTATCTGCGACACATAATCCTTTGCTGAGTGATATGGCAAAACTCTGTGACGACTTACTTAAAGTTGGTGAGCTGATGCGTGATCCGACTTCAGGTTCAGTAAGGATGGCTGCTTTTCAGCGTTATTCTGATATTCGACAGGAGATCGCAGATGAAGCTAAGAGTCTTTTAGAAAAAGCAGACTCTTCAAAAGGTTTTCAACAACTCGAGAAATCGATTGCCTTGACCGGCAGTTATCAAAATCTTCTAGGAGATCTAACTAATTGTCAAACAAAGGAACAATTAGATTTGCTTAAAGAGCAAATCGACACAACGACCTCTGTCTACAAACACCGTGCGAAACATCTTACAAAGCTGCTTCAAAAAACTGAAGAAAAATTGTTGGTCTCAGATACTATTGCTGAAGTATCTGCTGAACTACAGAAAACAATCGACCGAAAAGAAACAGTCGAAATTGACTTCTGAACTAATCTTTCTCTCGAAGTCAATACACGGTCCATACAGACGTTCCCGCTCGAACGTATTTACAAAACTCTCTAAATTATTCAAATGAACAACACTCTTTTCACTAATTTTCAAAATTTTCGTTCGTCTCTCAACAGTGCATTTCTAGATCGATCTGAAGTTATCGACGGACTTCTTACGAGTTTGATTACCAAACAAAATTCATTCTTGTTTGGTCCACCTGGAACAGGTAAGTCAGAACTCGTTAGAGCAATAACTGGCGGCTTCCAAGGATCTAAATACTTTGGATATCTGTTGAGTCCAACCACAGATCCATCTGAGCTGTATGGTCCAGTTGCAGTCAGCAAACTTCTTAAAGACGAATACACTCGGGATACTTCAGGTTATTTACCCGACTGTAATGTTGCTTTTCTGGATGAATTGTTTCGTGGTTCTTCAGCAGTTCTGAACTCTCTTCTACAAATTCTCAACGAAAGAACATTTAACAACGGTAGTAAAGCAATCGACACAGAGATTCAGTCAATCGTTGCTGCCACTAATTCCTTCCCTACAGAAGAATCGTTGCAGGCTTTTTGCGATCGATTCTTATTTCGCCCAACAATTACTGGTCTCAAATCGCCTGTGCATAAACGCAAACTGATGCAATGGGCTGTTTCTCAAGATCCTGAAACTTCTCGACCAGTCGTTAAATCTTTACTTTCATACGAAGATCTTCTTGAACTTCAGAATCAAGCGTCTATTGCAGATGTATCTGAGGAATTTATTGATGATTTTGCAGAAGTTCTAGATATGCTCGAATCTCGTGGGATCACGGTATCTGACCGTCGTCGAGTTCAAATACTTAAATTTATGAAAGGGTGGGCAGTCGTGCAGGGTGAGACTGAAGTCCACGCTTCGATGCTTCACCAAACCCTTAAACATATCATTTACACAAATCCTGATGAAATCGAGGACATTAATGAGGTAGTCAAACAAGTAATCCCTACCGCTGAAGAGTTTATGACAAGTGTCAAACGAGCCAGTCAAAATATTATGCGTAAGTTTGAATCCACTAAACAAAACATTAATGAAATAAGTCCAAACTTAGCTGACTTAAATAAAGCAGTTCTTGAGTTTCATGACATACTTAGAGAATTGAAAACCTTGAATACTAAGGCAGAAGAAGCACTCGATGATACTAAAATGCGTTTCAGTGCCTCAGGGCGTTTGAAAGCTACAAAAATTGTTCGTGAACTAGATGTGAATATCAATACTGTTACTGCTACTATCTCCAGATTCAAAAACGACTGAAAATGAAAAACGAAGCACTTCGTCTCAATACTGAAGCTCCCCTTGTTCTGAAAGTGGGAGCAATGACTGATTTTCTTTGGCCTTGTTTCGTCAGAGAAATGAAGCCGCGTGTCCATTTTCTAGCTGATAGATTCGACATCAAAGTTTTATCTAGGTTCGGTAAAGAACTGTTCGAGTTTTTATACATGGGTGGAAACGTCGAACCTATTGTTAGTCTCGAAGCTTCTGAAGAATATTTCAGAGCTAAACAAAACGGAGAACAAGTTGAATACCCAAAGGGTTACAAACCAGAAAATGCTTTATGGCATTTGATACTTAACGATGTTGCAAACAGTGCAGCATATGACACCATGCAAGAACACTGCGTAGGTGATCACTTTAATTCAGGAAACAATGCCGTTAATATTCTTAACGAACTAGGTCAGGTGATCGAAGAGATCTTGAATGAAGAACCTTCTTTGATCGATGCATTGAACGAACAAAAACAAAAGCTTATGCAGATTCGATCTGAGTTTGCTCAAGCAGTAAACGATGGTGATAGTAAAGCAGCAGCCGAGCTTAAAGTTAAAGGTAAACAAACAGGTGAACAGATAGAAGAAACGCTAACTTCCCTCCACAAGGGGAAGCAGCCGGGTATACAGAATGGTATCGAAAAGGCCCACAAAGATACTGTTTCTAAAGAAGAAGCTATGTCTAAATTAGCTGGGGATTCTGATGGATTTGGACAAAAAGTAAATAACATAAACGATAAAATCAAACTTGCTAAAAAACTTCAGAGCAGTAAAGCCCTTCAAGAATTTATCGCTCGACTCGGAGCGTTTAAAGCAGCGTGGACTCAACGCAAGCGAGAACGTCCCGTTAAATCAAATTACTCGAATATCATTGGAGCTAAATTATCAGACAACATTACAAAAACATTTCCATCAGAATTAGCATTAGCCGCAACAGAAGAGGGAAGATCATTGTTTGCTCTGAAATACGCAGAGAAGACCATGCTCTGTAAAGACTTCGAGGCACAGAGTAAGCACGTTCAACAGGGTGCAGTCATTATGTATGTCGACGTAAGTGGTTCGATGACTTGGATTGACGAGCTATGGTCTAAAGCTTTGACTTACTGCGTCGTCGAAGAATGCACAAACAATGGTCGTCCTGTCCACGTTCGTTTGTTTAACAGCGGTGTTAAAGAAGGAATTGACATCAAACCTAAAACCAAAAACAGTGATGAAATGTTGAATTTTATTATGTGCTGGAGAACAAGCGGTGGTACATCATTCAACAGTGTACTAGCAGACAGCAGATCACTTAAAGCGGAAACGAGCAAAGCAGATATTTTGATCATCACAGATGGAGAGTGTGAGGTAGATGAACATCAAGTAAGAGAATTTGCAAAGTTCAAAACTCAAAACAAAATTGATGTAAGGGGTTTTTGTATCGGTAAAAAGTCAGAAACTATGAAAAAATTCTGTGATGAAATTGTCCTTGTTGACACGTGGAAGGATTCTGAAATGTCAGACGTATTTCAGAAAGCAATCAGTTGACTTGATGTAAGATGCCATCGATGCTGATGAGTTGCAAATGAACAGTTTAAGAGAAAATTACATTTTGGTTAACAAAATATCTCAAAAATATGGAGACGCTGCTTCAGACGACGAGTTGAAAGGTTGGTTGACCATATGTTTATTAAGTGATGATTTTGATGTCATGAGTATGTCTTTCGAAAGTTTTATTGTCACTTATGTTGTTAAGTCTGAAATATTTAATGTTATAAAACTAAGAGACGATCATAGAACAGATAAAGATAAAACCATTCTCCTCGCTGAACACATGATTAAAAATTTTGGAATAAATACCCTCAATGAGTTACGTAGAAAGACTGTATGCAGTGTGTGCGATATGTGCTCACTAATAGACGATATCGAAAGTGACATAAGAGACTTCGCAAACATTGACACACTATGGAATGACCTTAGTATTACAAACAGTTGAACTCTTTTCAATGAACGTTCAGTTCAATCTAAACGGCATCACTCTCAAACAATCCGAAGCAGAAACTATTCTGTCAACATCGGAGGCTCCAATCATTGATGTCGACATCAGTAAGTACTTAAGCAAAGGAAGCTTCAGTACTAAAAAACTTTTCGATCTCAGTATTGAGAAAGAACGTCCCGAGCTTGCTGCTTTGGCAGCAAAGCTAGCAATCCAATCACCAAAACCACATCAACCCATACGCAGAGAATTCCAAAAAGGAATCAGAAAACTTCACGAAGTCACCGCTTCAGACTCTTCAGCTATCGAATGTTTGGATTATCTTCTGACAAATCAGAAGCTGAGTTCTGTCGGTGCAGCAATGATTCTTGAAACCGTTGGTAACGGCACACCAATTACTCTTAAAAACATTGCAATTATTCAAGTTAATCGTGCATGGAATAAACGTGTCTCTAAAGAGTCTTCAATCTTTAAAGGATTTCAAGATAATGGTGAGTCTTTATTGCCGGTTGTCGCGAAAGCCCAAAAAGGTCTAGTCACCTACCACGGGTCTCCGATTTACAATTCTCTGCGTGATGGTCTCAAGTACCTTGTCAAAAACGGAATGGCATTAGCTATAGCCAAAACCAGCTGGGGTTCAAGTGACAAAGAACTTACAGGTAGCCAGACACTTCTCAGGCGTACAGTTTATGAAGTCAGCCTTACGGACAAAGGTAAAGAACTTGTAAAACTCTGGGGAGACATCCCTAAGTTTGTGTTGTCTTATTGGGAGAATCGTTTGGCCTGAGCCGATCGAGCTAACATCTAAGGGCTGCGACTGAAGCAGCCCTTTTTTAATGCTATGAAACTTCACTACATCACCACGCGGGAAGGGCTTGGAAAAGCTTTTGCAGAGCTGTGGACTATTCCAAAACTTTGTTTAGACACCGAAACAACAGGATTAGATGCAAGGGTGAATGACGTACGCCTGCTTCAGCTTTGCTCAACGCAGGCTGACCTAGAAGAAAGAGTTGTTTACGTCATCGATTGTTTTAAGTGCTCAGACCTTGATGGTTTGAAAAGCCTGATCGAATCAAGAGAAATGATTTTAGGGCATAACCTCAACTTCGATCTGCAATTTCTTCTTCAAATGGGTATCGATTACAAACATAAAATTTTTGATACTTTTATCGCTGAACGCTGCCTGGTCGCTGGTTCGAAAGAAAAGAAAACATCACCGAAAACAGAAAAAGTATTTTTTGGTGAAATAAGTTGTTCTCTAAAAGCCGTAGTCGAAAGACGTTTGGATATTAAAATTTCTAAAGAACAACAGGTATCAGACTGGAGCAAATCTGAATTAGATATCGAACAGATTGAATACGCAGCGAGAGACGTTGATCTTCTCCCTCAAATAGCTAAAGCACAACTCGCTGAGCTAGCAACGGAAAATTTAGTAGAGGTATATAGTTTAGAAAGTAAAGTTATACGACCAGTAGCACTCATGTGTCACCATGGTTTTAATGTAGATATAACAAAAGTAAAACAATTAAAAGCTAAAAAGCAGCAGGAACTCAACGAGGCTACTAATTTGTTTTGTGAGTCTCTTGACGCTCGCTTACCTGATGGATTCAAACTACCCAGACACGAAGATGGAACGATTGCCGTCGGCAAAAATGCAAAAAAAGAATTTAACCCCGGATCAAATATTCAATGCATCAAACACTTCAATCAGATTGGCACTGATTTACCAGTTGATGATAGAACAGGAAAACAAACACTGTCTCAGGTAGCTTTATCAGAGTTCGATAGCGACGATCTTACACTTAATCTTCTTCGGAAAAGAACAAAAATTGAAACTGCTCTTGCCCACGTGGAAAAGATTTTAGAAAATATAAATCCGATATCAGGTCGGATGCACAGTGGTTATAACTCATATGGGGCAAACAGCGGAAGATTCACCAGTTCTGGATCAAAACGAGTTACAGGTAAAAAGAAAAAAGAAACTTGGGGTATAAACATCCAACAAGTACCTAGAGATAAAGAATTCCGTGAGTGTTTTATACCATCTGAAGGGTACAAATTTATTATCGCTGACTACTCTCAAATCGAATTGAGACTTGCTGCAGAGCTTGTCAACATACCTCAAATGATCGACGCTTTTAATAAAGGTTTAGATCTTCACTCTCTTACTGCAAGCCTGATTTACCACGTAGGTATCGATGAAGTAAAAAAACCGCAAAGGCAGATGGGTAAGACTTTGAACTTTGCGTTGCTCTATGGAATGGGTTTCAGAAAATATAAGACGTACAGTGCTCAGTCAGGAAATATAATCACACTAAGTGAAGCAAAGACAGCACATGCCGGTTTCCACAGGGCTTATCCTCGTTTAAGAGAATGGCACCGTGAGAGAAGTGCGATGGTAGAGGATGGATGGACTTACGTGAGAACTCCAACCGGTCGTCGTAGATTACTCAGTTATGACGATGCAACTATGAGCGCCTGTGCAAACACACTGATCCAAGGAGCTGGTGCTGACATCCTTAAAATTGCCATAGCAAATTTAGGTAAACATATAAATGAAAAATTTCGCCCTATAGCTACGGTTCACGATGAACTCGTCTTCGAGGCTGTAGAAGAAAAAGCAGACGAGTACAAAACCATCCTTGAGACAGAAATGAAAGAGGCTGCAATGACCATTCTTAATAAGGTGCCCGTAAAATGCGATGCTAACGTTGCTGAGTCCTGGGCAGAAAAGTAATGCTGACAGTATGGGTTCCCGACACCGAAGGAAAAGAAGTGTTTACAGCCAAAACCGATAGTGGTTATGTGGGTTGTGTAAAAACTAACGAATGTATATTCATGACAACTAAGTTTTTCACTAAACCACTAGAAGCAGCCAATGCAGCAAGAAAACTCAAAAAGCAAATGAAAGAAAAAGGAACACTGACAACACCAGTAAATTTAATTTCAAAAAAAATTATTAAAGAAAAGACAAAAGTAAAATCACAAGTAAAGTTAACAGGTCGGTTATACACCACGTCCGACACTGAAGCTATGCCTCTGCTTAGTTTCCAAGAAGTATGGGTCATCACACATCCAAAAGGATATGTGAGTGACTGCTTGAACAAACAGAAAAAAAGATTAGTTGCTTTCACGAACGAACGTGAAAAAGCTATGCGCTTCCAAGACCACGAGGAAGCTAAAAGAATAATGCGAACTTTAAAAGGTGTCGTAGGTCCTGGATTTAACCTTCTAAGATTTTTTTTAAAGCTAAAATGACCTTATAATTAATCTCGTAAGAATTAAAACCATGGCTTCTTCAGTTGTTGACGATGTCTTAAAAGGCAACGGTAATAAACCAAAAAAGCCAGGATTTGGTACAAGGATTGATCTGCCGGTTGGTACGATAGTGACGCAAGATTTTATAGATAGTGATGGAGATAAAGTTGATGATCGTTACCAAACAGGACCAGGGCAACCTGATTCTCGATCTTTTGATCCCCAGGTTGATTATCGAACTAACCCCGAAGGAAAACCTATAATTAATGAAGGTAACAATCCCAATTCTGGAGACATGTCTAAAAATAACGGTCGGATTGCTGGTGGTAACTTTGGTCTGTCCCCGACTGAAGTTGTAGAGACGAGCAGAGGTCGAGGTTACGGACTTACATTTTTACCTCAACAAAGAGGAAGTAAGACAACTAAGTTCGGTGGAGGAAGCATAGGAAATATTGTCAATTTTAATCCGATCCTAAGTCAAACACAAAACCCGAATATCAACGTAAACGCCAGTCCTACTCCCTCTCCAACTACTTCTACTCCCTCTCCAACTACTTCTACTCCCTCTCCAACTACTTCTACTCCCTCTCCAACTACTCCCTCTCCAACTACTCCTTCTCCCTCTCCAACTACTCCTACTCCCTCTCCAACTACTCCTTCTCCCGATCCAACTACTCCTGTTCGACCGAATGCAGGAATGAAACTAAGGGATGTTACTCTGAAAAATTTAAATACAGGGGTTACGAACTACGACAGCCCGAGTGATGCAAAAAATATCTTGGCTGCACTGAATAAAAATACAGCAGCTAGAGGTAAAAATGACCCAAGTAAAATTGGCGATAAAAAAATTAATCGACTCATTAGTCAAGCAGGTATCAGTAATTTTGATTCGAAACGCGACGCAAAACAGTTTACTAATTTTTTAATTGAACGGGCTAAAGAAAAAAGGACTGAAAGAAAGGCAACTAGGTCAGTTATACAGACTGCTAAGGAAAAAGAACCTAAAGAGGGAGAAAAGTCAATTATGAGGCAAGTTCGAGCGGAAATTAAGACACAATTAGGAGAAAAACCAACTAAAAAAGAAGTAAGACAAATCGTTCAAAGGGCCGACGTCGGTAAAAAACTGAACGTTAAAGATTTAGGGAAAATCAAGAAAGCTGCTAGAAAAGCCAAGAAAAAGAAAAATAGTAAAAATAAATAATGATAAATTTTATATCAGAAGTTAAATTCTGGTTAAACTTTTTTCGCTTAGTCAATCTAATGGGACCTGAGGAAAGAGCTAATCTTCTCAGGTTCGAACCTAACGATGTCTTCTGAGGAATATTCAGTTCTCATTTCACGCGGAAAAGCCGAAACTCAGCTCGCAATAAAAGCACTCGATGCAGGCCACGCGCAGGCACAGTCGCTGGACATCTGTCGAAGCCTTGGAGCTGATAAATTTGAGTTGATTTACGGTCAAAAAAAGGAAAGTAAGCTCAGCAAACTTTACGAAAAACTAGCTTTTAATCAGTTTGATTACAAAGAATGTGATATCTGGGACGGATCTTTCACTAATCATGTGCCTTCTATATATGCAGTAAATAAAAGATTTTATATACGCCCGTTGATACTAGGTTATCTTGATATACAAAAAGATAAAGTCGTCAAAAATTCATGTAACAACACCAAGTGCATCAACCCATACCATAATCATTATTTAAACAGTAATAATTCGAAAATTGGTGGCGGCGACCTGCAAATCGTTTTAGCATTCCGAAGCCAAGGTGTGTCTGTTCCACAGATTGCCGAGGTCCTTAAAGTCCACCGCTCAACGATTTACAGAGCTCTCAAAAATGAACGTCTTCTTATTGGGGATAAGGATCACCGACAAGGCGATCCTTGAGGACGGCAAAGCCAATGTTATTGCAGAGGCGTTGCCTTCATCCAACAAACGTGTACTGACTAAAGTCCAACTCATTCAAAAAGCTGATCACTACGTTGGTAAGCTTCTTCAGAAACTTGAGGAAAAGCAAGAGGTTCTAGCACTCGGTCCTGTTAAACCCACGCCTGACGGTGTGCTTGTGATGCAGCCGATGCTGGTAATTTCCAAAGAAAATTTTTCCGACCTTCTCGCCGTCAACGCTTTTATGGCTTGCGGTGGCTTAGGTCCTAAGTCTCAAGAAAATGAAGTCGGCGAGTCGACAGTCACAAATCGATCGATTGCGTGGCAGGTTCCTGGCGAAGAAGAAACCAATTGGTTCAAACTTACTGCGTGGAACGAGCTTTCTACTCAGCTGGCTGAACTACCCAACGGCACACCGACGATCGCAGTCGGTCGTGTAAGCACGAGTGAAAAAGATTCTAAACAGTATCTGAACTATCAAGCAGACCAAATTCTCTACTTACCTAAGGGCACGAAGTCCGCGCCCAAAAAAGCTGCAGACCCTGAAAAAGGTCAAGTTGCAGCAGCGGCTCTCGGTTCAATCGATTTCAACCTCTGATCATGGTATTTATTGCTGGCAAATTTGCGGCAGATGAAATCCTCTGCCAAGTCCCTCCGCACACTCTACGCATCGATCTTCAGCAACGTCGATGGAAGAGTGATAACGATCCCGATCAAGCGATCACAGATTCTAACGACAACGGTATTCCCATTGAGTTTATTCTCCTCGGGTTTACTCCCTTCTACGGAAATCTGGGAATGCGCTCCCACGAGGAGTTCATTCGGATTGCCTACATTGGGGTTTCTCCTTCTCATCGTTTGCTTCCTCCTCGATGCGTTTCAACTAGCGTTATCTCTGGTAAGAGCAGTCAGAAAAATTTCATTTCTTACTTCCAGACGCTGTATAACAACCGTATCAATGTGGCGGAAGTCGTAACAGCTACTAAGTTTGTGCAACGTAGCTTCACTCAGACTGATCAAGCTACTGGAGCTGACATCGGAAAGGTTAATTACAATGTCTTAGAATTCTCTGATCGACCGTTTAAAGGTGACGAAGAAGAGAGTCTTATCAAAGATATTGGAACATGGCTCAATGGCGATGGAGGAGAGCTGGTATCAGCTTCACTTCGTAGTCATATCTCCGGTGCAAATCTGGTCGAGCTACCTCTTGGAACGGACCACAGTGAAATTAAAGCTGCTTTCGATGAAGCTCACCCTCAACTTGAAAACGCTAAGACGCAAGGTCTTGGCGCTCTTCCTGCTGGAGCGGGCGAACCTAAGGTGGCACCTCCAGAACCTAAGTCCGACAAACCTAAAGAACTGACTAAGGAACAGAAGGAAGCACTCAAAGCAGCTGGTCTAGAAGTATGATTTAATCGGGAGAGAAACTAGACGGGTGCCGCAACACCCGTCTTTTTATTTGGTCAAAAGTTTTTTTATAGACGGCAGCGGATAACCTTCAGAGGCCATGTGCTTAGCAAGTTCTCTAAACAATTGTTTTTGAACTAAATAATTTGCATGAATTAAGTCTATGATTTCATGTAACTCATCTACGTCTCTTAGCTTCTTTGTTTTCTCAATAAATTTTAAATGGTATAACTCTGACTCCATAGACATATAATCTTTTAAGCGACGGACAAGATTTTCAGATTCCATGAGCTTCTACAAGGTCCCACAACAGATTTTAAATCCAATTTTGAATTTAGAAATAATCAGCGGAAAGGTTGTACTACCTACTGATTTAGAAGGATGCCTCGAAAAACAACTTAAGAATGCAGGAGTTTGCGACACGATCAGAGCTTCAGATTTTTCAAATCATATTGAAAAAGATTGGTGGCAGAAACTGCCTGTATTCGACTGGACCATAGCGATAACGCAAGGCATGGGAGACTCCTTGGATTGGGTGCTAGATCCGGGCTATGAGCTCGCTCAACGTGGACTCATAATTTTAGACAGGCTCACCTTCTTAGAACCGACGAGAAAAAGAGTCGACTTTCTGAGGAAAAGACCGTTAAGTAACCTAGTAATTTTGAATCCGCGCCCTGAATTTCGTGCGGATCAGAAGAAAGCAAAGGACTCTGTGACTTCTGCGTGGTTTATATTCGACAAATTGAAAGCGAATGACAAACATACAAACATAAACTTCGATGTAAACTGGCAGCGACCGCAACCTTTTTCTTAAAGTGAAAGGACGCTTACAACTTCTGCTGACTCAATACATCGAAGAACAGCAGAAAACGAACAAAGCACTAGAAAAAATTGCTGCGCTTCTAATCAGCAATCAACTTCTGCAGGAGTGTGTAGACCACCGTGGGGATTCGCGGGAAGCAGATGTCGTAGCAGAAATAGTCGTTAACTCGTTCTCCGCAGGTCTTTGTCTTCTGAATGAATTAGAGCAACGTAATAAAGAATTTGATTATCAGAAGTCTGAATTCTTTGTAGAAGAACGAACAGAAGTGAGCGAAAACGATTCTCTCGAATCGTTCTGAGATATGTCAGACACCAGAAAAACAATCAACGGTCTTCGTCACTATTTGTGCCCTGGTGTACCTGACTACCTTCCTTCAGTAACTTCTATCCTAAGTGCCACGCGGTCTGCAAAGACTCAACAAAAGTTAGCTCACTGGAATGTAATGAATCCAGGAGCAGCAGACGAAGCTGCAGAACGAGGAAACTTCATACACAACAGCGTTGAAAACCACCTGCGTGGTCTGAGAGTTGTACCTCCTGAAAAGTATGAACCGTTCTGGCGCGGGATGCCAGAGCGCGTTGATGATTTGCTCGACGGAGGTCGAGTTCTCTGGTCGGAACGTCCCTTCAATCAACCAAGCTGGTCAAAATATGTAGGTGATGATGGAGTTGGCAGAATTTTTTATTACGATCAAAAAAATAAACAAGGTTATGCAGGCTGCTGTGATCTTATTTACATGGACAGCAATGCAGAAATAATTCTTGCCGACTTTAAAACAAGTGCAGGTCCATACAGCACTAGATTCCCTAACAAGAAAACAAATGTAGATGAAAAAACAAAAAAAGCTTTGATATCAGGAGTTTTCAAAGCAAAGAAAACAAGACTTCAATTAGCTGCATATAAACTTGCAGCTGAGACATGTTTAGGAATTAAAATTAGTAAGACTCAAATCATTGTTTCCACCCCTTTAAAGGAATACGAAACTCAAGTATTTACCTTCGGTGAATCTGAAGTTGAAAAGGATGAGGCTGCATGGCTCGCCTTAGTCGACAAATACTTCACCGAAACAAAGACAAAGCCTTAAGAAACGTAAACTTAAAAGTAAGTTAAATGGGTGCCGGGACGCCCGAAATGAGGCAGACTACCGTCACGACACGCATTCCAATGAATTTTGTTTGTTCAATAAACTCTGCAGTAGCAAGTGCGTTAGATAAGCGTACAGGCAAAATTGAACAAGGAGGTAACTTCAGTGCTTTCAATTATGGTTGGGTCGCACAAAGTTTAAATGCTACTTCAATTGCTTCTGAAGTTACTAAGAGTCACGGATTATGCGCTTGGCATTTAATTGATGGTAAGCGAGAAAAGAATAACACCACGCCGATCAAAGCTGGATTAATTATTATTGATATTGACAATCAAGCTGATCATAAAGACGAAGAAGGAAACAAAGTTCAAAAGCAAGAACTTACTTTTCAACAAGCTCAAGAACTTGAAATCTGTAAAAAATATCTCTCCCTTGCTTACAACTCACCGTCAACATCAAAAACTTGGCCGCGATTCAGATTAGTTTTTGGTCTTGAAAAAGAAATTACTGATCCAGAATTTTATCAATGGTTTGTTCGCGCAGTATCTAAAGACATTCCTGGTTCTGATATCAGGGCAACTCAGGCTGTTAATCTTTTCTATGGCGCTAAAACGCCTTCTGATATTCTTACTATTACAGATAAATACATACCATCAGACAAAATAGATCAAGCATATAAACATTATTTTTCACTACCAAAGGAAGATAAAGGAGACAAAGGTAACGTAGGCCAAGCCTTACAAAACATTAATGTTGCAGAATCAGGCACAGATTTTGTAAAACTTTTATCTAAGTCAGTAAGGGACATTCTTGATGGTGAGCCTGTTGATGATAGGTCTGCAGCCGTCACAAGAGCCATCAAAGAAATTTTAGGCTGGACTAACTGGTTAAATGAAAACAATATCACTTCAAACGTCTCACCATTGACAGTAGCACATGATGTGTTCTATGCTGTCTATCAGTACCCTGCGGAGGTTGACGGAAAATTCAATAGAATCATTGACAGCATCAGGGATGTCGAGTCAGTCATGCCCTCCGTGGTGATGGCTTCAGAGCACAAAGAACTTGCTGCTTGGAAACGACTCAAGAAATGCGACAAGAAAACATTCGACAATGTCGCGACGGCTGAGACAAAAGCGAATCTTAAAAAAACTAAGCCCGCTCCAAGAAACTCGATTCTGAATATCGAAGAGTTCTCAACCGACATCCCTTCACCTACCACGGTGAAAACATCAACATCAACATCAACAACACAAAAACAAATGTCAACTCCTCAAACACCAGCACAGCTAGTCAATTTATTTAACACACAACAACAACAGCGTTCTTTTGCAGAGAATGATGTAGCTGAGCTCATTGCTACAAACCAAGGCGATGATTATTTGTACGACAGCACACATGATAATTTTTATACTTATGATACAGATCTAGGAACATGGTACGTACAAGATGAAATGCACATCAAAAGGAGGATTGTAAAAGCTCTTGACACTTTTGTTGCAGCAGGTGTTCTCCCTAAATACAGCTCTGCCACAGTGAACAGTGTTTATTCAATGCTGCAAGCACGTATGCTGAAGTCGCTTGACGGCGGTCGCACAAGTGTTTTTGCAACGGGCAAAAAATACATACCTTTTTCTAATGGCGCTCTAAACAGCGAAACGTTCGAGTTCGAAGAAGGTAAAAATAAAGATCTTTATTTCCGCAGTCGTCTTTTTTATGACTGGGATGAAAATGCAGACTGTCCTAAATTTCTTCAATGGATGAAGGATTCTCTTCGTCCTAATCAAGAAAAACTAATCCAGGCATTTTGTCGAGCTATTCTTACTGGATACACGTCTGGCGAAAAGTTTTTACATCTAGTTGGTCCTGGTGGAACAGGAAAATCAACCATGCAACAGTTAATGATTGCACTGGCTGGTTTCGGAAGTACTCATACATCGAGCCTCGAACTTATTGAAATGAACAAGTTCGAGACATATAACCTCATAGGTAAACGTCTTCTACTTCTTACTGACGAATCAAGCTACAACAAAAGAATGGACGTACTAAAAAAACTTACGTCTGCTTCTGATACTCTCAGAGCTGAACGTAAATATGGAAAAGAAATTATTAGTTTTAAACCCGAGTGTTTAGTGTGTATAGCCTCTAACGAACACATCAGTTCTAACGATTCCACAAGTGGTCTTGAGCGTCGTCGACTAACGATAATCATGGATAAAGTTGTAAAACCGAGCAAACGAAGACAGCTTTTAGACGTCTATGACGATCGACTCGAAGGTGAATTTGCTGTTGAAATGCCTGGAATCGTAAGTTGGGCTCTGTCGATGGGTTACGACGAAATGCGAGACACCTTAGCTAACCCTGTTAAACATGCGCCGTCGCTAGCGAGAACAAACATCGACGCTCTTGTGTTCAACAACCCTTATGTCTCTTGGATGGCAGAGTGTTGTCTATATGCTCCTAACTCTTCCACGGTGGTTGGTCGTGGAGCTGCGAGACCTAGCACCGACGAATCTGAAAAAGGTATGTACGTTAAAAATGCATACTCAGAACTCTTTGCTAGTTACGCCAACTACTGCAAGTCGTGTGGTTACAAACCTGCTGCGAAACCTCGTTTCGTAGAAAGAACTATGGAAACTCTGAATAACATCCTGAAACTTCCTCACTGTTCTACAACTATTCTTAAGGGACTTCCTGCTATCAAAGGTTTACGTCTCAAGCCTTATGACTTAAGCTCTGATCGCGCTTCTCATGGTCCTGAGCGTCTCCCCAACCCGGTGGAGTTTGCTCAAGAACCAGACTTTGAGAAGTGGGAAACTTCTTTCCAAAAACATGACTCGCCTGATTAATTGCTACACGGGCACCATTGCAATCGGTGGTATTACTAGTGTCCTGGCTATTTTTATCAGTCCTAATTTTGTTGCTGCTCCTCTATCTTTTACCGGAGGTGCATTAGCTGGAGCAGCAGTCATCGAGAAACGTCGATACGAGGAAGAAGAGGGTCTGACAACCAGTGGTCAAGTAGCGGGAGCTTTCAGGGCTCTATACAACCGCAACCGTGGAATTATTAGTCCCACTGAACTAGCAATCGCTTCAGACATCGATGTCGACATCGCTTCCGATTACTTAACTTCCTTGGCTAGCGACACAAACGGTCAAAAAATCCAAGGAGCTTCGCAAAACGACTTTATTTTTAGTTTTCCTCATAGCAATAACGTCCTTGACGAGCTTACAAAGAACGCTCAAAACTGGGCTCAAGCACAACTAGAAACGACCACTCAGCAAAATGTCATGCTCACGCAAAAGCTTGACGAAGCTAATCAGATGATTCGCGTAGCTCAGATGGCGCAGGTGACCACGCCTCGCCAGAATATCCAAAGGAATAATGACGATTTATGGGGACAGGAATAAAGCAATCAGTTGAAATAACGGATGGCGGTGACATGTACAAAGTGCAAGTAGAGCTAGATGGGTTTATCGAAACTTGTTTTGTCTCTAGTATGCATTTAGTAGACGAAAAAATAAAAAGACTTACAGATAAAATTTACGAGCTTTCTCGTTTAGCTTATTTACAAAATTTTGACGATGTCTGAAGAAAAAACCCCTGACGATCTTGATCTCGATCTCACGCCAGAGGAAGAGGAAGATTTACTCAATCAAGCCATCAAGAATTTGATGCAGTTTGTTGAGGAGGAGACTGATCTTGGTCTCTGGCAAGAGGGTGAATGGCAAGCCATCCCTGAAGACTCTTGTCATCTGGATTTCGAGCAGCAGCAAGAGCAAGAGCCTTAGTCACAACAGGAAGCTCAACCGCGAGAATAGTACCAATCTGCTTTGCAATTTCACGATGCTCTTTTTGGGTATCTTCTGATCCTCTCAAGCCGACATAGTGTGCCCAGGATCTAATCGTCCCATTCATATGAAGTTTTGTCGGTGTGTAAAGAGGACAAATGTTCCTAGCGCATTCTTTAGCCACGCCTGCCTCGATCATTCGCGTGTATAAATCCCAAAGCTGTGCGTCAATAATACTTAAATCATCTCTAAATCTAGACTCAAGAGACACATCAATACGGTCTGTACTTGACTGACGATTATTTTTTGCCTGTTTCCGCATTTCAAAATTTTTAGCCTCACAAGGATCTGAATTTATAACTTCCCAAGGATTAGAGTAACGCTGACTCAATTCCTGGAATGTAAAAGTCCTGTGTCTAAGTATCTGAGGTGAGATCGCCCGTGTGGTGATAATCTCAAACGAAGCATTGGCTTGTTCGAAAATCGACCAATGACCGTGTTTAATACAAAACTTAAGTAAACGTTCGTACTCAGGCCGGTCAGGTTTAGAAGTAGAAACCCTCGCGTGACGTGCGATAACCTGTTCGGAATCAGGTGTGATCCAATCAAGCTTTACTGTATGCACCTTACCTGAGCAGACTTGGATAATTTAGCTCAGCTTTTAGGAAACGCCTCTTGATAACGGAGTCTACGTGTCAACTCAGAAGGATTCGACACAGCGCGAGCCATGTCAGCAGGACCCATACCGAGCCTCATACCAGCCATACGCATAGGTTGCATACCGTTAGATTGCATCACCGCCTCCAACAACTTGTTGCTGCAGCATCAGGTTGTCTGCCATTCGGTAGTCCTGAAGAGGGAGCTTGGAGTCAACAGTCGTATTATTATAAAAATTCTGCTCGGGTAGCATCGAAAGCGCTCCGACATTGAGACGCATAGTCGGATCAAGTTTATTAGCCTCTTCGAATGCGTAACGTTCTTTAGGCATGTCATCAGGAGCCATCGGCATAGGAATGTCTCGATGGTTGTAACCCGCAACACCCACGGGTTCAGACGACTTAACAACGTTACCGATACCGTATTCGACGGGGCTTACGGGAGTCCTCACGTAAGAACCATGATTTACGTTGTACTGAGCAAAGACTCGGTTAACGTTGTCGAGCTGTGCTTGTTGACGCACCCGAATGCTGTTATCTGAATTCAAATAACTGCTCGGATCGACCATCGACATGCCGATAGGCTTTAGATCAGGTAAAGGACCCAATCCGCCTGGTTTCTGAACAAGATTAGAATTTTCCATGAGTTTATTTTAACTCCGTTTTGGCTGTCTTTCGCGGTTTGTTTTAGCTTCGACTACTCGAATGTTTTTAGAACTGTTGTTCTCTGGATTAAAGTCTTTGTGATCGATTTCTTTACCGTCTCCTTTACGTACCCTACCGCTTCGTTCCAGCCGTCGACGAGCTTTATTACGAGCAGCTCTACGCTTCTTCTGACGTTCAGAACCTTGATAATCTTCGTATTCTTTTTTATAGTCACGAGTCATATTCTTACCTCCTTACTAACTTACGTCAGAAAACTTGAAAAAATCTTTTCTGCTTTGCTCACCTTCTTTACGACAATATTCAGACCAAAGCCCTGTATAAAGACCGTTAGTGCGACCGGATTTTTCATATAAATAATTCATAAACAATGCTTTTTGATTCTCCAACTTATTATCCCAATCCTTCAAATAGCTTGTATCCATAACTCGTTTTAGGTCTCTGCTTTAATATACCACCCTGACGGATAGCCTGTTTCGACCATCCACCGAGGACCTAAATTCTCTTTTGAGTACCAAAGGTATTTTCCATTCTTAGATATGTAACGACCAGATACTAAATCAAGATCTCCGAAAGGATCATGAACAAGTATTTTCTTTCTATCTGAGCTCAAACCAACTGCAACAATCCAGTGACCTCCGCCAACAGGATTCGAAACATCTCCTAAATGAAGTATACCCATAGGAACCGGAATTTCTCTACGTAAAAGCTCTTCAACATCTTCCCAACATCCATCTTGCCGGAAATCTGCTTTGACACCATAACGTTCTAATGCCCTTAACTGCACCCAAGCTTCAGTAGTATCTCCAATCTCGAAGACAGTTTCGATATAGTCATCATCATTTGAAATTACGTCGTCTTTAATTGCGCTTAACAACATTGCACAACTAGAACTGAAGCAAGTTCTATTTGCATCTCTATAGTTATCAAGTTGAGAATAATAAGGAACATTGAGTTTGATCTCTTCTGATTGCTTTCTTGTTACTGTTCCTTCTGGAGTATCATTTATAATCTTCCAATGAGGTGCGTAAAAATACCAGATTTTATCAGGTTGTTGAGATAACCTGACTTCGTAATGAGAGTTACCAGCAGTCATGGTAATTTTATCCCACTCCCACGCTGCATTTTTTGGTACGTATAGTTTTTCTTCAGGTAATAGACTTGATGATTGAGCAGGACGAGTCTTAAGCCAAGTGTTTTGCTTGGCTAAAATTGACTGCCCTAACATCGGATGTTTAGAAGGCTTACTCAAAAATAATTTTTTTTCTTCAGCTCGTCTTCTGACCAAACCAGGAATATCTTCACCATTAGCACCCTTTACCCAACGTGGGAACTCTTCAGCTACTTCTACTCGATCACATCCATTGTTCAATTTTCTCAATAAAGTAGAGTTTTTATATGCTGTAGATCCTACGTTGTAAGAAAAACTAACAAGAGCATCATATTCATTTTGGTTTAAACGAACATTAGTGAAAGTATTAACTGCAGATTCGAAGGAAGCTACATCTTTGAGTAATAAATTTTCAGCCTCTTCTTCAGTAATTTTCTTTCCTTCAGTTACATCAGAACCTGTATGCCCGTATCCAATAGTTAAAACGCCAACTGCATCTACATAAGTACGTAGGCTAAGACCTTCAAACTTTTTAATAAGCTCTACACCAAACTGTGACAGCCTAGTCATCGTCTTAGTTGCGACGTTTCATTCTGACAACGGTCACATGAAATATCAACGAAAGTAAGGATGCCGATATACCCGTCGCTGCAGCTTCCGCCCACCAGTGACCAAAATGCGTAGGATGCGTGTATAGATCGCAGATGAAGGTAATAACACCGGTTAAAAATGCCGAGACAAAAATTGAAGTGTTGTTAAACAACAGACGACAAAGAATATAGACAACGGCTGTCTTCATGCCTGTGTTATAAGCTACAACAAGTTTTTTAAAAGTAATAGCCGATAGATTACCCTCCACCATAAAGTAAAGACACGGTAAATAAGCCTCTCCAAATTTTTCGGGAATCGATATTAAGGCTTTAGTTAGCCTGCTATCAGGAAGCGGTGTAAGTGACACGATATTCGCAGGGACTACGATCAGTCTTAGTCACATATAATTCATTTTCTAAAGTTGATCCAACACTGAAAGTAAAAGATACGTCAGAGCGATTTGAAATTTTAGGTGCTGCAACTTCACCTAAAACACTGCCGTTAACACCCGAAATAATAAAAACTTTACCGACATTTTTAGAACCAGCTTGAAGCGTTACAGTTCCGGTGCCAGTGACGCTCGAAGTAACTTTATAAACATCCGCAAGCTCGAAAGACCCATCACCAGCAAACTCACGAAAAGAGCCAACGGTAATGTTACCACCGTCTTCGGTCCTGATTTGACCAAAACGTGAAATGCCTGCGGGAGCAGCACCTAACTCACGGTTGAAAGTAGTTTCTGCCACGACGACAAGATGGATTTAATTAAATAATAGCGCAGCTTATCTATAAAATATAGGTAATCAATTTACTGACATGGCTTACAACAAAACTAATGCTCTTGTATATGAAATTATTCAGTTTATATCTAGATTTATGCCAAAAATAAAGTTTAATCCGCTTATCAAAAGGGCTATGGCATATTGCTTGGACGACTGGGTAGAGTTTCGAACTGAAATTACACTTAAAGAACTAGATGATGATATAGAAGAACTACACACTCAATGGGACAAAGAAGAAGCTAAAAATCTTGAATACATTTTTTCTGAAGAAGAGCCGGATGGCTCAGAAGCTCAACGTTTACTCGGTGGTCCTATGAGACTCAGCGCCCCTTGGAATTCCGATAAGAACGAGCCTTCTTCTTAGCTCTCACACAATTAGGCACATTTCTTCCGTTCTTTTTCTTATATCCTTCCTGTACATAACCTTTCCAACAGGTTCCTCGTTTAGCCATTTTACTTAGACGATTTGTACGCACGAGCTTTTTTGCCTGCTCGTTTGGCTTTTTCAGTATTCGCTACATGGGTATTCACAGGTTTACCTCGCGTAGCACGTTTTTTCTTTTCATCTGTGGCGCGACGTTCCTCCTTTGACATGGAAGCCCACGCTGACTTAGGTAAGTAGCGCTCAGTGCGCCCTTTTTCACGCGCTCGATCAGCCATTAACTCCCATAGAGTTTTTGATCATTTCAAGTCTATTCGCTTGTTTTCGATGTGTCTGAGACGCCTTATCGAGTTGACTGACAATATCAGTTAATTCGTTTTCGACTCCTGCCTCAGATGCAGGCTCTCGTTGTTGATCTCTTATTGGACCTCCGTGTAACCACGCATCACAGGTTCGAGCAGCAGCACACTTAAATTTGAATAGTTGACAGTAACCCAAGTCAGCAAGATCTAAAACATCTTGAGGATCTGCTACGTTTATTTCGTTAATTCCTTTTTCAATACAACTCATGACGGCGTTTGACTGATCAAAAGCTGCACAGTTGCCGCAACGAGCAGTCCTTACAGTTTGGTCGTCTGTATCCCAAAGAGCTGCCTTTTTTTCTCAAAAACCAGGATCAGGAGAGTCTGGATTTAAAGGACCATATCCAAACTTCTTAATAGTCCAGTCTCGGTTTTTGATATTTTCCTCTATATCTACTGTCGCTAAAGGACATTTAGGAGATACCTCTGTAAGTTTTTTTCCTAAAAGGACTTTTCCTCTTATATCTACATCTTTATCAGCAGAGTAGTTCATGTTTTATTTTTTATCTTTTTTCTCGTACTCTTCACGTGTTTTCCAGTCCTCACGACTCCATTTTGAAAGTTTATTTTTTGAGGACTTTTTACCTTCATATCTACCACCCATTTTCTTGTAATATTTTGTCGCAAGCTGCATGGCACGGGCTGAGTGACCGCCCATTTTTTTACGGGCTTTAGCTTTAGCTCGTGCCCACTTAGCAGGATCCTTTTTCTTAGCTGTTTCAGCCACGATTTTCTTCCTCTTTCATTTCAGAAAGCTTGCGAGATAAAAGATTTTTGCCTTTTTGGCGCGTCATGTTGCGGTCTTCCTCCTTTTCGGAAGGAGCTGAAAAAGACCCAGGATCGTTAGCAGGCATCATGGCAATCAGACTCAAGCTTTTTACGTAACTTAGCCGTTTTTTACCTTATTTTTGAATTTGTCAGTCTCTACCAGAAGTATTACGTTTATCTTTTTTATTCATCTTACGTTCAGTTTTATATTTTTGCGCGTGTCTTTGCTCGACTTTGTTTTGTCATCTCACCACGTCGTTTTCCTTTGTCTGTGGCTTTGTTAGTGCCTTCTTTTAAATCACCAGATTTTTGAAGAGAATCAGTAGCGATAGCATACGCTGCTCCTTTATTAATATCTGGATTTTCTTTCATGATGCTCTTTACAGCATCTTCAAGAATGGCAGACATCTGACATTATTAGCTATACTTACAGTGTAATACGCTCTAAAAGAGAGTGGACTTTTTATTATCCAACTGGAGTGAAATTGTAGGTATTGCTGGTGCTCTGCACATCCTTGCACTTGCGATTGTCAACGTCACTCCCACGCCGAAAGACGACGAGTTTTACGGCAAAATTTATAAAATTATTGAAAAAATTGCTGGCATTGTTACCAAGATCGCTAAGGACTAATCAGACGGCTTCTGGAAGCAGCAACGCTGTAGGCTCCATCCAATTAGTCCATACAGGACAGGGAGGATCAGATTCTTCTAGCTGATTAATCCAGCTAAGAATTTTATCCTCTCTTTCTGGTGTCCAAAAAACTTGGCCTCTATACCAAACAAACCACTCGAGGTCACTTTTTTCGAGATTGCAAGCACCGCAAGCGCCAATTAGATTATTTTTCTTAGTTTTTCCGCCTTTAGCTCTTGGTGTCACATGATCCAAAGTAGTCGGATTGGGTCTACCGCAGTAAGCGCATGAAGGCCACTCGTTCAAAATACTTCTTCGAAAACGTTTTCTAGCAGATCTCTTCTGTAAACATTGAAGATTGAATACTAAATCGTTTTCGAAGTCGACCATAAACAATGGTGCGGCTTAGTTTCATTCTAGTTATTAATTGATAGGTTTACCGCGCACGGGCGGTTTTGAAGGGATTCTCAGTAGTCTGCACACAACTGTGTTGGTAGTAGTAACTATGTAGAAGGCATCAAGAAGTTCAAGTTCATGATTGTGCTATGTATGATTGATGGCAAGCCACGCTACACAGTACAACTCAAAGTTGACAATGGCATGATGCATGTATCGCAGATTGCAGATGTTGCCAACAAACGACTTGATGACCAGGAACG